>JGI24698J34947_10000119_pt1 | contig 27943 bp, 24 predicted proteins | sample TergutMp193P3_FD_34947 | JGI IMG/M metagenome (IMG submission 34947) | reverse complement strand
GGGGGGGGGGGGGGGGGGGTAATAGAGACAATAATCCTGTTTTTCATAATTTCCTCCATACGTCGAATTCCGGCGTTTTCAGCCGGTAAATACAATATACAAATTTCTGAATTTATCGTCAAGGGAAAAATTCGCTTTTTTTGACTTTTTTAATATCTCTCACGGTGGCAAAGAGGAGCAGGTTTTTGGGCTTTAAATCCGCGAACCACGCGCCGCTGTGAGATGAAATTTGGTATTGACATTGTTTCGGTAATTTCATATATTCTGGTTGAGGTAAGTCTCCTTCGTCTAGTGGTTAGGACACCGGGTTTTCATCCCGGCAACAGGGGTTCGACTCCCCTAGGAGATGTCGTACAATTTTTATGCGGGATATAACATTATTGGCATTTTATACCGAAAAATAATATAATAAAAGTATGAAATTTGCGCAAATGACAAATAAAACTCCTAAAAAAGCCGGTTTCTGGCTGTTGTTGTCAGGATTGATGCTTTTTACGGCGGAAATCTCCATTGCTCAGGAAGGCGTCCGGTCACAATACGCGGGCAGATTTCAAAATGGGGCGTTCTTTTACAGTGAAGCCCGCTGGCAGGAAGCAGCCGCGGAATTTCGCTTCGCGCAGGAAATCGCCGAAAATCAGGAAGACTGGGAGCAGGCCCTTTACTGGGTAATACTTACAGAACTGGCGTTCGCAGATTACGGTTCGGCTCTAAGGGACATGAACGACCTTGAGAGGTATGCCCCCAATTCCGTATACACCAGGGACATGGTGTACCACCGGGCAAGGGCGTATTTCAATCAGGGCTACTTTGAGGATGCCCTGGTACTGTTCATACGTTACAATGAAAGCATCACTTCCGATGACGCCGAATCAATTGACCGTAAGGCTGCCGCCTTTTTCTGGATGGGCGAATGTCTTTACTCCATGGGACAGTTGGATGAAGCGGAAAATTTCTACTCATGGGTAATTTCAATGTATCCGACAAGCCCCAAAGTCGAGGTTTCATCGTACAGGATAGACCTTATAAAACAAAAGAAAATTGAAAATGAGCTTCTCGCGCTCCTTCGATGGAGTCATGAAGAATCGCTTAGAACCAGTGAAGAATATCAGCGAAGGATACAAACATACGAGCATACGTTAAACGCGTATCAAAGAAGGATTGCCGAACTGACGCAGAATCCGCCCGCGCAAAGCGCAAGTCCGCCTCCTGCGAATTCCGCAAGTCCAGGCGCTCAACAGGCGTCAACCCCCAATTCTGTAAGCCCGCCGGGAATCGATGCGGAAAACAGAAGTTCCCAGCCTGAAAGTTTTTCGGCTGGCGGCACTACAACAGGCGGTACTCAAAATACAGATGATGAACTTATAGAGAGGGCAAGGTTATTGGGGATTAATATACAGGAACTCATTGATGAGTATAACGCCTCTGGAGGACCCAGGTGATTTGGCGAAGATCGTTTACTTTGCTGGCATTGTTTTTTTTCTCAGGATTGAGTTTCCTTACGGCGGCGGATACCATGGATCAATTTGTCCGCCTGCTCATCAATGAAAAAGACGGCAGTTTTTCACTTTACTATCTTACGGATCAATCCGCCATGCGTTATGAGCCGCTATTCTACGACAGAAGCTCTTCGACCAGTTTCCTGTCCGTCAGTGTAGACGGCAGAGTTTACCATCTTGGTAAATCCATGGCATTCCGTACCAGAATTGAAAGGATAGACAGAAACCCCGCCGTTATATACGAATCGTCATTCTTAATCGTAAGCATGATCTTTACCCCTGTAAAAACATCCAGTTCGCCTAACGCCAATGGAGTAAAGATTTCCATTAGCATAGAAAATAAAACAAACCGTGATGTTTCTGTGGGCTTGCGGCTTCTGCTTGACACGCATCTTGGAGAGGGAAGGGGAGGGGTTCCATTTAATACCGACAATCTGGTAATAACAAGAGAGACAATTATATCCGGTTCATCAAATGAAAATTACTGGATAACAAGAGGGCAGAATATTTCGCTGATGGGCAGCATTAAAAACATTTTAGACGATGAATCCAAAACGCCTGATTTCCTGCATTTCGCTAACTGGAAAAAGTTAAGCGACGTTCCGTGGAGAGCGCGCTATCGTGAAGGATGGCCTTTTAACAGTCTTCCCTATTCGATAGGCGATTCTGCTGTTTGTTATTACTACGAGCCTGATGTCCTTTCAGGCGAAGGCTCTTTCAAGTATTCGATCTACCTTACAACTGAAGATACGGCATGGTACACATGGGCGCGTACCGTTGTTGAAACGCCAAATACAGAAAAACCGACAATTAATATTGCCGCCATAGAAGCCGCCGCCATATTGGAAGCCGTGGGAAACAACGAGAACGCCGAAATGCTGACTCTGTTGAAATTGCAGGGTATAATTGAACAATTCATTGCCGGTGAAATAATGTTAAACGAGCAGGATCTGCTGGAAATTGAAAGATCCATTGAAAGACACAGAAACAGGCAATAGATGCGTTAGCCGATGAAAATTGATCCTGTATTAAGTAAAGCTGCCCGTCAAGCGAAAAAGCGCGATTATGAAGGCGCGCTAAAAATATTGAAATCCGAAGAGGACCGGTATTACGGTTCTTTTAAATACTACTACCTGTACGCGGTTATATGCCTTTATTCCGGCAGCTTTATTGAGGCTCTTACAAACTTCCGCCATGCCCGGCAGATAAAGATGAAGGACCCGCTTACAATGCTGGGTCTTGCGGTCCTTTACCTTAAACGCCTGGATACCGTTCAGGCTGTGGATTATTATCTTGACGTGCAGGAAATCAATCCACGGAATAAAATAGCGAAAAAGGGACTTTCCGTTATCCGCAAACATTCGGATCCAGATTCCCTTTCCGACTGGGTAACTTCCAAAAAACTGAATAAATTGTACCCGCCGATTCCTTCTCCTGGCATTTCATTGAAAACAGTGCTGAACGCGGCTTTAATACTTGCGGCGGCTTTTGTTCTTGTTTATGGGTTTCTTGTCTGGTTTCGCGTAATGCCCAATCCTTTCGGGAGCCGCGCCGTGCGTCCAACTTCCGAGTTTGTTCTTTCAGGACCGGAACGCGGCGCCCCGGTAGAGATCGGCGGCTCTTACAGGTACATTCTTACCCGCGATCAGGCGCTTGGTCTTTATGACAGGGCTTTGTCTCTTTTTACGTCATACCGTGATGAAGCCGCGAAAATCAACCTTAACCGCATTTTGGAATCAAACGCGTCGGTAGATCTCAAAAACAAGTCCCGCCTCCTTTTAACCTACATGGAAGTTCCCGGATTTGACAATTTCAAACATGGCGACAATGTGTCATTTGCCGATGTAAAAAACGAACCCGTCATTTACAGGGATGTTCACGTAATCTGGAGCGGCATGGCAACTAACGTTGAGATTACTGATGAGTATACCCGCTTTGATTTTCTTGTCGGCTATGACACGCGGACAACGCTGGAAGGCATTGTTCCTGTTGTCTTTGACAGGCCGGTTTCCCTGAACGGTGAACGCCCGCTTGAAGTGCTCGCGAAAATAGCGTTGACATCTTCTTTTTCTGATTTCATTCTGGAAGGGGTAGCGATTCACCAGTCCGGCAGGCTTGAGAACAATTAGCCGTAGAGGGAATAATTTTCACCACGAACTCGTACCTTACGTCAATCTAAGCTAGGTGCGTACATTTCTCTTATTTCACTCACATTGTTAATGTGTCTAAGCCGCGTCCACCGGAAACCTCATAATATTATTGACGAAATAAATAACATATTTATATAATTAAATCATGTTTGCAAGATTTTTATTAATTATTGTTTATATTTTTGGATTATTTTTTAATGGATTTGATATTTATGCGGATATAGATCAAATTGAAAATCCAGATGAAATCACAGATTATGCCAAGGAATTGATCGAAAAAGGAGAATTAAGATTATTGTCTTTGTTAGAAACAGTTGATAAAGAAAAATTCAATATTGTAACAGAATATATATCAAGATTTGATCATTCAAGGGACGATAATATTGATGATTATTATTTTAGTATTTATACAACTATTATTATTACTTTTGATGAAGGAAGGCAAAGATATTTAACAGTTGATGAATACAATGAAATAATAAATATGCCTGAATATAATAATTATGATATAGAATATTATATAGTATATGGAATATATTATTACGAAATATTCTTTAATAAATATAGCGGCTATAGAGGAGATCCTACTAGAAAATGTTTTAGTGTATTTTTTAATAAAGATCATGAATTTATGAGAATAGTTCGTATAAGATAAAAAAAATCCTAACATCGCATAACAGGGCTGTAAACGCATCGCCGCCTTTGGCGGCTCGAATTCGGGGTCAGGCACCGTTGCGTGTCCGTACTGAAGGTACGAGTCCGTGAACGTTCGTGGTGAAAAAAATCTTATGTTCGTTACAATTCTGTGCTGTCAAGTAAAATCGTTACAGGGCCGTCGTTTGTGTAAGTTACCTTCATGTGCGCCTGAAATTCTCCGCTTTCACAGGTTAAGCCGTTTTCGCGTACTTTTTCAATGAAGTATTCGTAGAGTTTTTTCGCTTTTTCAGGCGGAGCCGCTCCGTTCCACGACGGTCTTCTGCCCTTGCGGGCATCCGCCAGCAGGGTGAATTGAGAGACGGCAAGAATACCCGTGTCAGGTGTGCCGTTTGCGGTTATGTCTTTCAATGAATGATTCATCTTTCCATCTGTGTCGTCAAAAATCCTGAGCCAGATGATTTTTTCCGCAAGCCTGACGGCGTCATCCTCGCTGTCGTTATGCGCAACCCCAAGGTAAACCAAAAGCCCCGATTTTACGCTGCCCTTGATTACGCCGCCGACGGTTACCGAAGCGTCAATAACCCTCTGAACCACAGCCTTCATATCCGTCCTGTTATTTGTTATTTGCAAGATACGCGCTCGCGTTAAAGGCCTGCAACAGCTTACTCATCGATTCATTGTTAATAATGGTTTTAATTATCTTCGCGGCGAGTTCCGCCGATTGCACAATCTCAAAACCCTGAATATGGCGGGGGAAGGAATTGGAGCAGCATACGGTATCCGTTACAATCATTCTGTGCAGAAGACCCTCCTGTGAAAGAGCTTCAAGGCACTGCGCGGCAGGCGGTGAAAAAAGCGCGTGAACGGCGATGATATTGATATCCCTGGGATTGCGCGGGGCAAGCGCGCGGATAAGCCTTTCAACGGAGCCGGCGGTATCTATCATATCGTCCACTATCCACAGGCTCTTGCCTTCCAGCGGCTCGGCGGAAAGGATATTAATCGATTCAACAGTATTGGGTTTTGAATAATTGCGCTGTTTGTGCGCTACCACAAGAGGAGCGCCAAAGGAATTGGCAAAAACACGCGCCAGTTTTTCGCCGCCTGCGTCTACCGAACAAAAAGCCCATTGATTCTTTACTTCGTTTTCCAGCTTTTCGGCGCTCTTTATATAAACATTGCAGAGGTGGCGTTGCAGCAAGGTCAATGCCGGAATATCGTCGATAGCGCAGATAGCGGGGTCAAGAATGGTTTTTGATTTATCTGAATGAAGCTGAAAGGTTACAATGTGATTGGCTCCAAGACTGCACAGTGTCTTTAAGTGAACCCATAAACCTACAGAACTGCGGCGGGTAGTGCGATCGGAACGGGAGCACGAAATAAACGGTTCAAAGACAATAATTTTTTTCGCCTGACATCGTTTAAGGGCGTCCACCGCGTGGTACAATTCGATCTTCGCCTCTTCCACGCCGACATCCGCCTCGTTTCTCGCGCTTGAGGAAAAGAGGACAACATCCTTGCCCCTTATTGAAGAATTTACGGTAATTTCCATTTCGCCGTCGGCAAAACGGTCGGTATTGAGCAGGTTTACGCCGTTAATTTGATCCGCGATACCGGCAAAGCACGGGTTTTTCGACAGGCAGGAAATTACCTCAGAAGCGTAACTGCGCATTGAACGGGTAGAACAAACAATAAAATCGTTCATAATTTATTGACAGTATCCATTATTTTCAGGATAAATACAATAGAGTTGTTCGGAAACTAACCGGGTTCCCGAACAAGTAAAAATACTTCACAAAGCTGTAGTATTTTTTTGTAAACTATGATAGATTTTTTTCATTAGACTAAAGCGCCACGCATCCGCGCGCCATATATAGGGGAGGAGATAATTATGGCAAAGACAAGTGATTCTGAAAAGACCAGGGGAAATCCTAACGCTACAAGCGAGGAAAAAGCGAAAGCCCTGGAAGCGGCCCGGCTTCAGATTGAGAAACAGTTTGGCGCGGGATCATTAATTAAACTGGGGGCGCATAACTCCGCCGCCGGCATTGAGGTTATTCCTTCGGGCTCTATCCTGCTGGATGAAGCTCTGGGAATAGGCGGCTATCCCCGGGGGCGCATAATCGAAATTTTCGGCCCTGAATCTTCGGGAAAAACTACCCTCGCCTTGCACGCGATTGCGGAGGCCCAGAAGCTGGGGGGATACGCGGCGTTTATAGACGCTGAACACGCCCTGGATCCGATTTACGCGAAAAACCTGGGAGTAAACATTGACGACCTGTGGGTTTCGCAGCCCGATAACGGGGAGCAGGCAATGGAAATAACCGAAAACCTTGTCCGTTCCGGCGCGGTTGATGTTATCGTTGTGGACTCTGTGGCGGCATTGACTCCGCAGGCGGAAATCGAGGGTGATATGGGAGACGCTCAGATGGGCGCGCAGGCCCGTCTTATGAGCCAGGCTCTGCGTAAACTTACCGCCACAATCGGTAAGTCGCGTACAATTCTCATCTTCATCAACCAGATCCGTATGAAAATAGGCGTCTTCTTTGGCAACCCGGAAACCACAACCGGCGGCAATGCCCTGAAATTTTATTCATCTTTGCGGCTTGAAGTCCGCAAGACTGAAACAATCGAGGTTTCCAAGGACACAGACGCCATCGGCAACAGGGTACGCGTGAAAGTTGTGAAGAACAAGGTCGCCCCGCCCTTCAGGAGGACGGAACTGGAACTGATGTTCGGCAAGGGTATTTCCGCTATTGGAAGTCTTTTGGATTGCGCTGTAAAGTACGACATCATCAAGAAGAGCGGCGCGTGGTATTCGTATAACGAAGAAAAAATAGGGCAGGGCAGGGACAACGTCAGGGACTACCTTGAACAGCATCCCGATTTTACGAAAGAACTGGAAACAAAACTGCGCGCACAGATATTCCCGGGCAGGGAATTCCCGCAGGCGAAAACCGCTGCGCCGCAGTCAAAACCGTCTCCCGCGCCTGTAGAGCCGAAATCAGCCGCACCGGAGCCAAAACCCGCTGCCGCGGCACAGGCAGTACCGGAAGCAAGAAGCGCCCCCAAACCGGCGGAAGTTTCAGCGGAGGCTGTCGCGGAAAAAGCCCCAGTTTTTGAAACGCCGTCAACTCCCAGAGGACCCGGCAGGCCGAGGAAAACGCCGGCTTCCGACGATGGGCTGTTTTAAGGGTTAAACGGGATTTTTTGCCACGAACCGGCACGAATAACAACAAGTTGCCGGAGTAAGCGTTCGTGTTGGTTTGTGGTAAGAAGTACACGCTGTTTTTGACCGTCCCTATCCTTTCTTACCCTTTAAAAATCTTCCTGTATATACGATACTTATGGTAATGGAAGTAAAACCGGAAACAGCGTCTGTCAGTTTTAAAATAAGCGAGTTTGAGGGGCCCCTTGATCTTTTGCTCTACATGATTCGCAAGAACGAGGTAAACATCTACGATATCCCGATTGCCCAGATAACGGAACAGTACATCGAATACCTGCGCGATGCCGAAGAACTGAATCTTGAGGATATTACCGCCTTTCATTCAATGGCGGCGACCCTGCTCTATATAAAGAGCCGCACGCTTCTGCCGGTGGAAATGGACGATGATTCAAATCTTGAGGACCCAAGAGCGGAACTTGTGGAACGTTTGATTGACTACCAGAAATATAAAAAACTTTCAGAGCTGATGGAAGAAAAAGAAAGAGAAAACGAGTGGGTGATTGAACGGCGAAGATTGCAGCACAATCTGCCCTTTGTGGATGATGATATCTGGGAACAGGTTGACATTTGGGATCTTTTAAAAACATTTTCCTCTCTGACTGTAAATATGAGCGCCGAACGTATAATCGATCTTTATGAGGAAGTTACTGTAAACGAAAAAACCACCCTGCTTATAGAATTCCTGGAAAACAGGGGGGAGTGCAGATTTACCGATCTGATTGTCCACTCCGGCGCGTTGGATGTAGTTTGCGCGTTTCTCGCCGTTCTGGAAGCGGCAAAGATGCGCATGATCACTCTCTTTCAAAACCGCATGTTCGGCGATATTCTTATCCGTCCAAGTTGAGCTTCTGTTGAGTCATTTTTAAATTCCGGTTATGATTGAAACGGAGTTTAATGTGACTGAAAGTATTGAAAAAGAAACAGCCCTTGTTGAAGCGATTCTCTATCTTGAATCCGAGCCGGTAGACGAAGGCACAATCTCCCGTATTTGCGGTCTTTCAAAAGATATTGTAAAAGCCGCCCTGGATAATTTAAGCGAACGGTATGCGGCGTCTGATTGCGGACTTGAACTTTCCCGCATAGGCGGCGGGATATTGATCTCGGCTAAACGTGAATATTGGGAAAATTTAAAAGAACGTTACGGTAAAAAAAGCGAAGGGAAAATTTCCCGCGCCGCGATGGAAACTCTCGCTATTGTCGCCTATTCGCAGCCTGTTACACGGGCGGAAATTGAAAAAATCCGGGGAGTATCGGCGGACAACATGATACGCCTCCTGTTTGAAAAAGGGCTTATCCGCGAAACGGGGAAAAAGGACATTCCCGGAAAACCCGTTTTGTACGGCACGACAAGGGAATTCCTGAAACTTTTCCGCCTTGATTCAATAGCGGATCTTCCAAAACTAAACGAAATTGATATGGAAAAATTCGAGTTGGAGGGGGAGAAGTATTAGGCTGCAGGTTTATCTCTCCCATGCCGGAGTTGCCTCAAGACGGGCCGCGGAAGAGATCATCGCCAGTGGAAGGGTTTCCGTAAACGGAGTGACAATCACCTCTCAAGGGTACAAAGTACAGGAAGGCGATATTGTCCTCCTTGACGGGAAATCAGTACAAGCGGAAAGCCGCCTGCTCTATATAGCCCTGAACAAGCCCGAGGGCTACATTTGCAGTTCCCATGATCCGCAGGGGCGTCCCCTGGCGCTTGACCTGCTCCCCGCCGCAATCAGCGAACGGCTTTACAATGTGGGCCGGCTTGACTTTTTATCCTGCGGACTTATCTTCTTTACCAACGACGGAGACTTCGCCGCCCGTTTGGGTCATCCCGCCTCCGGTCTTGAAAAGGAATATATCGTGGAAGCAACCGGCCCCATTCCTGACGCCGTAATTGAGGCTTTTATTTCAGGAATAACGATTGAAGGTGTACGCTACATGGCGAAAAAAGCGGAAAGGATCGGCCGCAAGAGCTTGAGAATGATCCTTGTCGAAGGCAAAAACCGCGAAATCAGGCGTGTTTTTTCCCACTTTCACCTGCACCCGTCAAAATTGTGCAGGGTACGCATCGGGACTGTCCTTCTCGGCAATCTGGCGGAAGGCGCTTCCCGTCCCCTGACCAATGAGGAACTGTCAGCCCTGCGCCAGCCGCTCATTCCTGATTCCTCAGTCCCAATTCCTCACTCTCATTCCTCGCTTTCAATAAAAAGGAGAAACACATGGTGATCGCGATTGACGGTCCCGCCGGTTCGGGAAAAAGTACAATTGCCAAATTATTGGCGCAAAATCTGAAAGGACCGGACGGGCGGGAGTTTACCTACATCAATTCTGGAAACCTGTACCGGGCAATTACACTGGGCTGTTTACGCGCGAAAATAGACCTATCGGACAGTGAAAAAGTGATAGAATTTGCCAAAAATGTAGTAATAACCTATCATAAGGATCAGGTTTTTCTTGAAGGGGAAGATGTTACGGATTTACTGCACACGGACGAAATAGACAGGTTTTCAGCTCCGCTTTCGGCTATTGTTCCAGTAAGGCATATTGTCAATGATCTGATCCGTTCTTTGGCTGAAGGACAAAATATAGTGGTGGAAGGCAGGGACATGACCACGGTGGTTTTTCCAGACGCCCGGTGCCGCTTTTATCTTGACGCTTCGGCGGAGACAAGAGCAAAAAGACGTTTTGAACAGGGGGTATCAGACCTTGGCCTTGATGAAATAAAAAACGCCATTTTACAACGGGACGAGATAGACAGGAATAAAACAGAGGGCAGCTTAAAAATCGCGGAAGGAGTTCATTTTTTGGACACATCGCTATTGACCATTGTCCAAGTTTATGAGAAATTGATAGAGGAAATAGATCAAAATTTAAGGAAAGAAGATGGTTGGCATGGAAGTGGAATCGGACACTAGTCCGGTACGGGACGAAGAAAACATTCAAACTCAGTTACAGGAAGAATACCTGAAATCACTAGAACAGCTTGAGGAAGGTCAATTGGTCGAAGGGAAGGTAATTCAAGTAACCCCGGATCAGGTATTTATCGATGTAGGTTACAAATCGGAAGGGAAGATCTCGATGTCGGAATTCAACGAAGCTCCAAACATCGGCGATTCCGTGCATGTTATTCTCATCGCGAAGGAAAACAAATACGGGGAGGTAATTGTTTCCAAACAAAAAGCTGACGCGAAAATTTTCTGGAAAAACCTGAGGCAGGCACATCAGGAACACCAGGCGGTAGAGGGTGTTGTTGAAAAACAGGTAAAGGGCGGCTTTGATGTAAACCTTGGAGCCGGAGTTCACGCGTTTCTTCCTGTCAGCCAGTCAGATGTTCAGAAAGTAGATAAACCTGAAAAAATTCTAAATCAAAAGGTGCGTGTATATATTGAGCGTCTTTACTCCGACGGCAAAATCAACATCGTTGTAAACAGGCGCAAGTGTATGGAAGAAGAGCTTGAACGCAGGCGCAATGATTTCTTTGAAAATACTCCAATCGGCTCCGATATAACCGGCGTTGTAAAAAGTTTCACCTCATTCGGCGCGTTTATAGACCTTGGCGGGTTTGACGGCCTGCTGCACATTAACGACATGAGTTGGGGGCACGTAACGCGCCCAAAGGACTTTGTAAAAAAAGGTCAGGAGATCCGTTTAAAGGTAATTCGTATTGACCGTCAGGAAAAACGGATCAACCTTTCGTTAAAGCATTACACCGACGATCCGTGGGTTCACTTTGAAGAAAAGTACCATGTCAACGATATTGTAAAAGGCAGGGTAACAAAACTTACCGACTTTGGCGCGTTCATTGAACTTGAGGAGGGCATTGAGGGCCTTGCCCACATTTCGGAGTTTTCCTGGGTAAAGAAAATCCATAAACCGCAGGATCAGTTAAAACCGGGCGACATTGTTGAGTGTATGATCCTGGGTTACGATCTTCAGGCGGGCAGGGTATCGCTGGGATTAAAGCAGGTTCAGGAAAATCCCTGGGACACTATTGAGGAGAAATACCCTGTAGGGACGAGAATAAAACGCAAGGTTGTGAAAATCACGAATGCCGGCGCTTTTGTTGAGCTTGACGAAGGTATCGACGGTTTCCTGCATATAGACGACATTTCATGGACCAGGAAGATAAAAAATCCTGGAAGCGAGCTTTCGGTAGGTCAGGAAGTTGAAGTTATGGTCATTTCCGTAGATATGGATAACCATAATATCAAGCTGGGCATAAAGCAGCTTTCAGAAGATCCGTGGAAGAACTTCTGCGAAAATTACAGAAGCGGCTCTCCCGTTGAAGGCGAAGTAGCGTCCGTTACGGATTTCGGCGTTTTCCTGCGGATTCCCGGCGGTATTGAGGGTCTTATTCACAAAACCAATCTGGTGGAGAATCGTGATGAAGATCCGGATGAAGCTCTGAAAAAATTCAAACCCGGCGACAAGGTAAAAGCGATTGTGCTGGAAATACAGAGCGACAAACAAAAGGTGGCTTTCTCAATTCGTGATTATCAGAAGAGGGTGCAAAGGGATGAAATCTCCCGTTATATGACAGGGGAAGAATCTTCAGACTCAACTTATACTCTTGGGTCTGTCCTTAAATCGAAAGCGCAATCCAGCGATTCTGAGGACGCAAAAAAACCTTAAAATAATTCAGGGCGTCATGCTGTCTAAGATTGATGTTAATAAATTTCATACTCTGATCGAGATAAATTCTCTGATAAACTCGAATTATAAAAATGTCCACAGCCTTCTGTCACAAATTATGGAATCGGCGACCAGGCTTTCCGATGCCGAAGCCTCCAGTCTTTTGTTAATGGATAAGGAAAGGGAGGAACTTTATTTTGAAGTCGCCCTTGGCTCCAAGGCAAAAGAAGTGCAGCGGTACACTGTTAAGCATGGAGAGGGCATTGCAGGCTGGGTAGCTTTGCACAATAAATCGCTTCTCGTAAACGATCTGGCAAATGACAAGCGGCACTTGAAAGCTATCGGAGAGCAGATAAATTATACGTCAAAAAACATGATAGCGGTTCCCATGAGGATCAAGGACGAATGTATCGGCGTCCTTGAAGTTATAAACAAAATAGACAGCGCGGGGTTTTCACAGGATGATCTTGAATGGCTGGAGATCTTCGCAAACCAGGCGGCTTTGACCATTGTCAATGCCAGAAGCATGGAAGAAGCGCACAGCGAGATTCAAACGTTGCAGGATCAGCTTAAAACAGATCACGGCTACCATACTATAATTACAAAAAGTCCCGTCATTCTGGAAAAACTTGAGATAATCGACAGGGTGGCAAAAACAGATTCTTCCGTTTTGCTTTTGGGAGAGAGCGGGGTAGGGAAGGAACTGTTCGCCGAGCAGATACATCTGCGCAGCAAGAGATGTAACGCCCCGTTTATCAGGGTTAATTGCGCCGCTCTTCCTGAAGGGTTACTGGAAAGTGAGCTTTTCGGTCATGTGAAGGGGGCGTTTACAAGCGCGGTTTCCAACAGGCAGGGGCGTTTTGAATTGGCGGACGGCGGTACAATCTTTCTTGATGAAATAGGGGATCTGCCTCTATCGTTACAGGCGAAAATTTTACGGGTTATTCAGGAGAGGAAATTTGAAAAAGTAGGCTCGGATGTTACGGTTACAGTAAATGTGCGCATCCTTGCTGCTACCAACAAGGACATTGAAGAGCAGGTGCAAAAGGGCGAATTCCGAGGGGATCTGTATTACCGCCTGAATGTGCTGCCAATCCATATTCCACCCCTGAGACAGCGTACCGAGGATATTCCCGAACTCGCGCGTTTTTTCCTTGACGGTTTCATGAAGGAGACGAAAAAGCAATTCGCCGGTTTTTCGCAGGAAGCGCTGCAGGCGATGCTCTCTTACTCATGGCCGGGTAATGTCCGTGAACTTCAAAACTGCATAGAGCGCGCCTGCGTTATAGGAAAGAACAAATGGATAGGACCGGAAGATCTTTTCCTGAAATCAGGAGAACAGGAAGGGGAAATTACAGAGCGGAATTTAAAAACGGCTCTCAATGTTTTTAAAGCCAACTTTATCCGCAAGGTATTGGAGGAAAATAACTGGAATCAAACAGAAGCCTCCAGAGCGCTTGTCATACAGCGTACTTATTTGTCAAGATTGATAAAAGAACTTAAAATAATTAATCCCAAGGAGTGATAATGCAGGACAAACGTGAAAGTACAAACATAGGGGACAAAATTAATGATTTTGTTCAAAGAAACAGAAAGAGTATATTTATAATTTTGGGTATCTTTGTTGTTTTATTTGTTGCGACGGTAATTTTTCTTTCTCTGAATGATTACCTCCAAAACAAGGCAATCGCCGAAGTAGAGGAGTTAAACATAAGATTTATCGAACTTACGCTGGCGGATGACGACGCGTCAGGCGATATGGACGCCTTGCTTGCGGATCTTAACAGTTTCGCGAAAAACAAGAGAGGTTATGCCGGCGGCAAGGCATGGTCATTAATAGGCCAAATTCAATCAGAGAGGAAACAGTGGGCGCAGGCCGAAGACGCCTGGCGAAACGCGGCAAGGGTCGGTTCAAGAACATACCTCGCGCCGATAGCGTATTTTAACGCCGCGGCTGCCGCCGAAGAACAGGGAAAGCTGGAACAGGCAATAGAACTTTTGGGAAACTGCATAGCTCATCCTTTCGCGTTTCCGGCGGTTCCCCGTGCGCAATTTACAATCGGACGTCTGAATGAACAGTTAAATAACATTCCTGCCGCAATGGAAGCGTACCGGAATGTTATAATCAATTGGCCCAATTGGCCGGATACCACCAGTTGGGTAAATCTGGCGCACAGCCGCATAACGGCTCTTGAGACAAGATGATTTTTTTAAGAAAGCGGTCATACATAGTTTTTCAAACGTTAAACATACTGTTGGCTGTTTTTCTTTTATCCTGCGGACTTGAAGAGTATTATTATCTCCCGCAGATACCGCAGGGTAATATTACCACTACAGGGAGTACAGACGCGGTCATATATATTCCCCCCATTTCCCAGTATTACGCTACCAATTACAGTATTTTTTACCGTGTGTATATAAGCGATTTTAATGCTGATGCCGGTGCGGGTATAATATCTTCAACTCAGAGAAACCAGGTTAGTTCCGCTCTTGCGTCTGATTTTAACGCTCTGGAGTCATTTACAAATCCCGCGAATTCAACATCGGTTACTACCGTAAACACATTCAGAAACCGTAATTATTTTGAGATTGAATTTGAGGATACAAGTATCAATAGCTTATTATCAACAAACGGGGGAACATTAAGTATTATGTTTCCTACCAGGCCTGGGGATATTCCTGTTGTATCTTTAAACAATGGGCCTTTAATCCGTCTTCGCCGTTCCAGTGATTTAATTTCACCATTACCTGCCAATGACCCTTACTTCCGTAACACGCCGGAATTAAATAATGCGATTAACACCGATGTAACGGTGCGTTCCAATATTACTGAGCGTTACGCATATGTTTCCATGTATATAGTCGCCGTAGGGTATGACAACACGCAATTTACTCAAATATACAGTAAACCAACCCATATCAGCGTGTTTAAACTTCCTGCTGATACGGATTAGAACAGGTATTACCTGATCAAATGACATATACTAACTACTAATCATAATGTATATTCTGTCTACTAATATACAGTGGGTAAATCAGTACAGCGATCTGTACATGTCAAAATACGAAGCCCATTCATCGGTACCGCCGGTTATGTTTCGCGCCAGTACCGCGCTGCGTTTAAAGGAAAATAATGAGGAACGATCTTTTTCCATGCGGGATTGCCTGTAGCTTTTTTCGGCGGGGGCTTTTATATAGTCCGTTCCGTCATTGGAAACATAGACGAAACCCCATAAAAGCGATGCCAGTGAGTGTTTTTTTATGCCTCCCGGAATATGAAAACATTCAGCTTTTTCAATACAGATACCCTGCGGAAAACACGCGTTTAGAGCCTGCATGAAACCTTCCGCCGGTATTTCGGAAGCAAAATCAGCCGCGGCGATTTCATTTTCCGCGCTTATGCCTACAGATAAGGGAGACGCGAATTCTACTTTCGCGAGCGGGTTAAAACCCTGGGTATACAGAACAGGAAGGCCGGACCTTGTAAAAGCCATTGAAAAAATCTCAATAAGACTGAGGTGTCCGTGAAAGACGGCGCTTCCCTTTTTACTGAAACTGAATAAAACCCTGTAAATAGCGGGATCGCTTTTACTGTGCGAACCTTCTGTGTAAACCTCTTGATTTGATGGGTTTACAATATTTTTTACCACAGGATCGAATTCCCTGTTTTTCTCCGTGAAACCCCGCAGTTTATTGTTTTTGCCGCAGACTCCGCATAAACCGCATTTTTCCTTGCATGGGGCGGTACGTTGGGCGTTGTTTGACTTTTCAAGTTCCCGTTGTAAATATTCAAAGTTTACGCGGGCGTCTATTCCATGCCAGGGTAACGGCTGCGTTTTTCCTGAAAAAATCGAGTCTAAAATATTTGAGTTTTTTTCAATTACCTGAAGCCACTTATCCCTGTTAATGAATTCGCTCCAGGCGTCCAGCCTGCTGCCGGCGAGGTAGGCTTCTTCACACAAAAGTCCCGCCCTCTCGTCTCCCCTTCCCAACAATCCTTCAATCATTGAAATCAACGGATCGGAAACGCTTACTTTGTGTCCCATGGGCTTTAGTTTTGACTTGATAAAGTTCAGCTTTTCAGACGCCTCAGCGCTGCCTAACTGAGCCGCGCATTGATACGGCGTATGCGGTTTTGGAACAAAAATTCCTACGTTGATGTTAAAATGCATTTTTACTCTGCGCCCGACATCAACAATAAAATCGACGATTTCCTCTTCCTCACTTCTTTCCGCCGCAGGCAGAGGTAGGCCGATCATAAAATAAAATTTCGCCGATTTCCAGCCTCTTTTTTTTGCCTCTACAAGAATCGCGGCAACTGAATCGCGGGTAACATCTTTATTAATGGACAACTGCCACGCTTCCTGCGGGGTTTCAACTGCAAATGTAAGTCCGCTTTTTCTTGTTACGGAAATTTTTTCAAGAAGCGAAAGCGAAAAGCCTGAAACTTTCAATGAGGGCATCTGAAATGAAATGTGTAAATGACTGAACTGATCGTTAAGAGTCTCGACAAGTTCATCCACTCCGTTATAATCGCCCGAGGAAAGAGATGAAAGGCTGATCTCCCGCCAGCCGCCCTTTGTTACCATCTGATGAACAGCGGAAACAACCATCTCCCGGCTTTTTTGCCGCATAGGTCTGTACCAGAAACCGGCGTGGCAGAAACGGCAGCCATTGGGGCAGCCGCGCATTATTTCCACAGTACCGTGATGATGCACAATCTTCATGGACGGAACGGGAAACACTGCCGCTTGCGTATCGCAGGAAAAACCAGCGTAGATTGCGCGGCTTGCTTTCTCTTTTCCCCTTACCCACACATTTGGGTGAGAGGAAATTTTTTCAAAAAGCGCCGCCCTACCCTCCCCGCTTTTTTTTAAAAAAGCAAGTTCGCCTGCCAAGTCAAAAAAACCCGCTTCCGCTTCCCCTATCCAGAACGCGTCGATAAACGGCGAATAAGGCAGAGGGTTTGAAACAGCGGGGCCTCCGGCGATAACAATTGGATATTCGTCAAGATTTTTTATTCTATCATCACAGCGTAATGGAATTTGTGAAACATCAAGCATCGCAAGTACGCCGCTTAAACCAAGCTCATAGCCGATAGTAAACATAAGAAGGTCAAGATTTGCAAGGCTTATCCCAGTATCAAGGCCGTACAGCGGGATATTTCTTTCGCGTAACAACTTTTCAAAATCCGGCGCGGGGGCAAAGGCGCGATCGCAGACAACGCCGGGAATATCGTTCATGCGGTTGTAGATAACGCGAAGCGCCTGGTTTCCCATTCCGATTTCATAAAGGTCTGGAAAGGCGATAAGCGCGTTAAAAGCGTCTTCGTTTCTTTTAGCGAGGATACCGGCCTCGCCGCCGGCATAACGGGCGGGTTTTTCCACTTTTAAAAGAAGTCCGCCAAATTCCTGTACAGGATCAATATACCTGCAAGGCTTCAACGGTTGTACCTTCTAATGAAAATACTCAAGACAAGACCGATGCCAATCATGGTCGCGAGAATTGCCGATCCTCCGTATGACATAAACAGTAACGGAATGCCGGTGATTGGCATTATGCCCATTGTCATTCCCACGTTTATAATGAAGTGAAAACTGATCATACCGGCAAGACCCGCGCAGATATATTTAGCGAAAGGATCAGTTGTTATTTTCATGGTTGCAAGGAGACGCTGGCAAATAATCAGGAAAAGCACAAAAACCAGAAGCCCTCCCATAAAGCCCGCTTCTTCCGAGAAAATGGAGAAAATAAAATCCGTACTTTGTTCGGGCAAGAAACGGTAATGGCTTTGAGTACCCTGTAAATAACCCCTGCCTGTAAGCCCTCCGGCTCCTATAGCGGTTATTGACTGAATGATATTCCAGCCGGCTCCCCGCGGATCAACATTGGGATCAAGAAAAACAATAAGGCGCATAACCTGATAATCTTTTAATATAAGACGTGCCGCGTATGAAGCGCCAAGTGAAAAGATTATGATAGCGGATGAATAAACAACCCAGAAAAAATAACGTCTTTTGAATTTAATATGACCGAAAAGCGCGATAGCGGCGATTATCAGCAGGAATAACGCCGCGACTAATATAATTCTTGGATTGGTAAGCGCCGCAAGAACAGGTACGGATCTTTGTAAAATATAGGTCTGCCAAAGCGGCAGTACCATAAATATTCCGGTAAGCGCGATACAGGAAATCATAAACATCACATAACGCATTGATACTCCCGCCGCAAAAGTCATAGCCATAAGAATGGCAAGATAAACCAGTGATGTTCCAAGATCAGGCTGAATTAAAACTATTCCCATCGGGACAAAAACTATTATACAGCTTACAGAGAAACGTAAAAATGAATTGTTGTCGCGTTCCGTATCGGCAAGGTAACGGGCCAGTAGAATGATAACGGATATTTTTACAAACTCAGAAGCTTGTATGCCAAATGAGCCAATCCGCAGCCAGCGCGCGTTGTTTACAACCCTTCCGAATACCAGCGTGTATATAAGGGGCAACAAAGATATCAGATAGATGTAAATGGAAATATTGTAAAACCGGCGGTAATTTATCAGGGCAAGTACAAGGGCTATTATCACTCCTGCCGAAGCCCATATAATTTGCCTGATATATTCGTCCGAGAGCTGAACGCCGGAGGAAGTTATCCCCGATGAATAGATAAAAAGTATTCCCAGTATCAAAAGAACGATAACAGGGAGTAAAAGCAAATAATCTATTTTTAAAACATCGCGGAAACTCATTCCCTTCGTCCCTGTACCGGCATTACATATTGAAAGCCCAAAGTACGCACGGCTTCCTCATACGTTTGATTTGCGAAATACCCCTGAAAAATAACAGCCGACGCATAAGGGGACCACCATTCCCATACGTTCGCGGCTTCAACAATAATTGCCAGTACTATTTTTTCATCGTCATTGTCACTGTTGTAGGGAGCGTACGCTGCAAACCAGGAATGCCAGCGATCCTGAAAGCCGACTTCCCCAGTGCCTGTCTTTCCGGCAATTTCAACAGATCTGATATTTAACGGATACTGGGCGGTTCCCTCAGCGATTACGCCTCTCATATCACGGCGTAAAGTTTCAAAAATTTCGGGCGATAAGCTGCTTTCGCGTAACAATTCGGGTTGGACAGTATATTCTACCGCGTTGGTTACAGGGTCGCGTACTTCCTTGAGAATATGCGGTTTGTAAATTTTACCGTTATTTACAACCATACTGATCATATTCGCCATTTGAAGCGGAGTAACCAGTGTATAACCCTGTCCGATGGACATATTCATCGTGTCTCCGGCGACCCATCTTTCATGAAACCGGCGTTCCTTCCACTGCGGGGTCGGAACAAATCCCGCTATTTCGCCCGGAAGATCGACGCCTGTTATTTCACCGTACCCGTATTCCATTGCGTAGGAAACAATTCTCTCCACACCAAGATAATCCCTGCCTACTGTCCAGTAGTAAATATCGCATGACTGGGCAAGGGCTCTTCGCAAATTCAGCCAGCCATGCCCGGGACGGCGGTTATGGCAGTGCCAGTCACGGTTGCCGTAATGGATCATTCCCTGACACTGGATAAGCTGCTCTGTGGGAAACGCGTTTTCCGCAAGTATGCCGGTAGTCATTACAATTTTAAATGTTGAAGCGGGAGGATAACTTGACTGAATAGCCCTGTTAATAAATGGTTTATTCGGATCATTGACGAGAGCCTGATAACCAGAACTCAGTCCGCTTGTGAAGATGTTTGGATCGTACCACGGATAGGAAACCATCGCGAGAATTTCCCCGGTAGTCGGGCGCATTACAACGGCTGTGCCTATCCTCGGTCCAAGGGCTTTTTCAACGAGTGTCTGCAGATCTGTGTCGATTGTCAGCACAAGATTCTTACCCATCTCGGGAGGGGCAATAATGGTATTTACACTGCCGGCAATGCGCCTGCCGCTGACATCTACAGTTCTCGTTTCCCTTCCTTCCCTTCCACGTAAAAGCTCATCGTACTGTCTTTCAATCCCCGCCTTGCCGATTACGTCTCCCTGCTGGTAGCCCAGATTATAAAGGGTTGTAAGTTCATCGCGGGTAATATCCCCCACATAGCCTAAAATGTGCGAAAGACTTCCGACATCGCCGTAATCGCGCACAGACTTGCTTTGCCAGGAAACTCCCGGCAGGATATTCTTTCTTTCGGCAAGGGAAGCGATTGCGGTAAAGGGAACGTTTGCAGCAATTTCAACAGGCTGGTAAAGCTGGTAATACTGAGCGGGGATTTTCATCCATATATCATCGGCGGAGATGTTCAAAATTTCGGAGACAGACACAATTACATCATCCATACCGCCGCGCGGTACTTCAGCGGGTGTAATGCTTACCGCAAAAGAATCCCTGTTCATTACAAGGGCTCTGGTATTATTACGGTCGTATATTTCACCCCGCTGTGCCGGAATGGAAAAAGTCCTGCGTGAAATATCCTGGGCTCTTGTCAGGTATATGTCGCCCGACAGTATCTGCATACTGAAAAGTTTGACGCAGTACACGATAAAAATGAGTACGAAAAATACTCTTAAAATGTTTATTCTCAGTCCCTGATCTTCCTGCATTATATTAATTCCTCCCATGTGAAAGGTATTTAAAACGTTTTAAAAGAAAAAATAATAAAGGCGCGCATACGCAATTCATTCCCAATTCGATCCAGAGGACGGAAGAGAGAAATGAATAAGAAGGAACAACCGTTCCCAGTATCAGGTTCAGGAGAAAAAGAATTCCTGCCTTGAGCATGGTTGCAAAAGCGCAGAGGATTACCGGCATAAAGATAATATCCAGAAAAAATGAGCCTTTGAAAATGCCCGTAATAGCGCCGATAAGCGTGCGTAAAAAACAATTAAGCCCAAGGGGAGCCGCGGAGAGGAAGTCAAGCAACAGACCTGAGAAAAATCCCGAGACCTGCCCTGTCATGGTTCCGTTCACATAGGCTGAATAAACTAAAATACAAAGGGCCAAATCCGGTACAACATTGAACAAAGCGATTTTGGTGATAAGCGTAGATTGCAAAATACCCGCGATAATGCAAAAAATTATCGTCCAAACAATGCTTCTAATCATTACCCAACCCTGCCTGAGTGTCAGCTTCAATTAAAAATACGTATTCCAGTCTGGAAAAATCAATCATCGGCATAACTTCCACTTCCAGAGAAGTTTCATATTCGGGAACATTAACGCTGCTGACCCGTCCAATATTAAGGCCTGCGGGAAACACCCCGCCCATACCGCTTGAAATAATAACATCGCCTATATTTATTTCGTCTCTCGCGCGCTTGGGAACAAAACGCATTAAAAGAGGAGATTCAAAAGAGCCCTGCCCTTCAATTATGCCTTCAAAACGCGAAACGGAAAAACGTGACGCGATTTGGGAGTTAATATCATAAACCGGCATTACAAGGCTTTCCAAAACCCCTGTCTGTATTACTTTTCCTACCAGGGCCATAGTGCCGTTCTGCCAGGCGACTACCGTCATGTTATTCGAAACTCCCGAAAAACTTCCCTTGTTAATTACAATGGCGGAAAAAAGATTGCTCGGGTCACGGCCCGAAATTTGAGCGGGAATGCGGTGGTAGCGTAAAGCCTGCGCGAACCCAAGCTGATCCCGCAGGCGTATATTTTCCTGATAAATTTCGGCGTTACTGCGTTCAAGTTCTTCGTAACGTTCAAGCTGTCTTAAAAGTTCGGAATGTTCCCTTCTTAAGTCCGCGAGTTCTCTTACGGAAAGCACAGTTCTGGAAACAAAGGCTGTTAATTCGTAGATGCCTCCCCTTATTCCTGAAAAAATGGAAAGCCCGATATTTTTTGCGTCAAAAACCAGACTCTGGTTGGAAAACATCAAAAGTGAAAATGAAACAATCATAAGGGAAATGAATACAAAGACAGAAGCGTTTAGCGGCGTTCCTGGTGCTTTGCCGCCGCTTTTACGCGAAAGCGCACCAAAGATCCCTCTCCGCATAGAGTTATCCATTCAATCTGTCATATAGATTCTTCGTCAACTCAGAACCCTTCATATATTCAAAATATTTTCCTGCTCCCAAGGCGACGCAGATTTCCGGCTGATCGGCGATAATGGCGGGAACCCCGGTTTCCTTCGCGATAAGTTTGTCGAGCCCTTTTAACAGCGAACCTCCGCCTGTCATTACAATACCGCGGTCTACGATATCAGCGGCAAGTTCAGGAGGAGTTTTTCCAAGGACAGATTTTATTTCGTCTATTATTGACGTAATTGGATCTTTTAGAGCTTCCCTTACCTCTACAGAGTCGATTTCAAGACGGCGGGGAAGCCCTGTAATAGCGTCGTTTCCCCTTACTTCCAGTTTTTCGATTGTTTTATCGGGGGACGCGTTTCCTATTTCGATCTTTAACTTCTCAGCCATTTGTTCGCCGATTATAAGGTTGTGAACGCTGCGTATATGCTTGATAATCGCCTCGTCAAATTCATCGCCGCCGATGCGTATCGCGCTTGTAACAACCATGCCTCCAAGAGAAATAACCGAGATTTCCGATGTGCCGCCGCCGATATCGCAGATCATGTGTCCAGCCGGTTCCCTTATCGGGATATCCGCGCCGATTGCGGCGGCAAGACTCTCCTCAATTACGTGCACTTCTCTTGCGCCGGATTTATACGCGCTCTCTTCAACCGCGCGGCGTTCGACTTCAGTAATACAGGAGGGAACGCCTATTACCATTCTGGGTTTCAGGAAACGGTAACGCGGAAAAACGCGGTAGATGAAATAGCGGATCATTTTCTCCGTGGATTCAATATCCGCGATTACTCCATCGCGCATCGGTCTTATGGCGATTATATTTTCCGGCGTTTTCCATAGCATCCGTTTTGCGTCGGCTCCTACGGCTACAATTTTTTTTGTACCCCGCTCTACCGCGACTACAGACGGCTCGTTTAAAACAATGCCCTTACCCTTAATATAAATAAGCGTATTACAAGTTCCTAAATCAATGCCGAAATCTGATGAAATGTTGCCAAACATGTTACCTCCAACTAAATATTTAGCCGCGCTCTCGCTCTCGCATGGGCCGGATCCTGTCTGAACGCATTTCTCCATTCAGAACGGGCCCTTGTCGTATCGCCCTTTAGGTTATACAACTCTCCCAGTTGAAAATGAACTTCGGCACTTTCTCCTGTGTCATCTAAAATACTTAAATAGTTTTTTTCCGCACTGTCATAATCGCCTGAAGCTATATAAATTTCCGCAAGAAGAAAACGGGCGATAACAATTGATTTTGAATCAGGGGACATCTCAATACAACGTTGAAGATAACCAATCGCCATGTTAAATTCTTCCATCGCCATATACGAACGCGCTATCGAAAGCAGCAGAGTATCCGATGGCGGTTTGCCCGGAATGAAGGCCTGCGAAAACGCTTCCACACTGCTGCGATAATCGCCGCATGCGGCGTACGCGAGACCAAGGAACTCGGGTATATCCTGTGCGTCATAGGAAAAATCATTTGCCCTTTCAAGATATTTTATCGTAAGATCGGCATATTCGCTTCCCTTGTAGCTGTACGCTTTTCCAAGAACATAACAAATACGCCCGTCAGAATTGGAATCTTTTAGCAGGAGTGATTTCCGTAAAGAACGAATACTTTCGTCAATATAGAAAATGGTATTTTGGTTGTTTATCTGGGAAATTCCCATCTGGTAGGCTGAAAAACCGTTTATCGTCAAGAGAAAATAATCAATGGGTTTATTGATAAGCGCGTTCTTGCTGATTTCGTATGACTGCCTGTAATCTCCCTCATTCCAGACGCGTAAAACTTCCCGCTTTTCATTGACTACGCCGCTCCTTACCCTTGAAACAACAAAGATTGAAATTACGGCAACTATGACAACGGAAAAAACAACAGCCAGTGCGCGAATTATTTTTTGTTTATATATCTGCCGTCCGTAGCGGGACCATGTTTTATTGTTAAACATCTCTCTTGATACTCAATTTAATATGAAATCAGGCAGAGTGTCAATCAAATAATGAAAAAACAAAAAAAATCAGTATGATTTCACGGCGAAAACGCAAAAAAATACGATGAACCGTAAGCCGGGTTCTGTTGCCGGACGAACCGGCCGCTGCCATCTGTCTTAAAGAGCCGTTGCCGGCTCTTTTCAGCAGTCTACCCGCGCTTAACCGGCGGGCCGCCGGTCAGGAGTTTGCGCTTTACGCAAACTCCAAGGCAAAAGAACTGAAAGCTCTTTTGCCAACGCTGCTTGACTTTGCTCCTGATGAGGCTTGCCGTTTTCCGGCTTCACCGGAAAACGGCTTTGAGTTTTACCTGCGGTAAAACTCGTGCCTGTCTCCCGGTAAATTCAGCCGGAATCTTACCGGCACTGTTGCCAATGCCGAGGTGGGCTCTTACCCCGCCTTTTCACCCTTACCTGCCCACTAAAAATGCCAAAAAAAATTGTTCATGAAAAAACAATGTTCAGCATTTTTAGTGGGCAGGCGGTTTGTTTTCTGTGGCGCTGTCTGTCCCCAGTGATGGGTCCCGGGCGTTACCCGGCATCATGCCCTGCGGAGCCCGGACTTTCCTCCACGAGTTCGCCAATCCGGCGGACTCGAAGCGGCAGCCTGGTTCATCGCTCTTTCATTATACATTATTCATTCTTCAAAGTCGATGTTTATCTTCTCTTCCTCTTCGTCGTCCTCTTCGTACTCTTCTTCTTCCATATCGTCAAGATCGGAAAGAGAGCCGGTGTCTTCGGTATTGAAGTAGTCTTCCTCTCCCTCACCTGATTCTTCAAAATAGAGAATACGTGAACAATACGGGCAAAAAACAAATTCCTCGCCGATGCGTACCTCATTCGCGAACTGGACGGGAAGAATCATGTGACAGCCCATACAGACATTTCCCTTGATGGCGACAATACCAATGCCCATTTTATTTTTTATGATACGTTCAAATTTAAATACCATCTCTGAATCAAGATTTTCCGTCAGTTTTTTTTCTTTTGCGAGCAGGGTTTCTATCTGCTTTTGTTTATCGCTGATTTCCGCTTCAATTTTTTTTCGGCGATCTTCAAGCTCTTTTTCCTGCTGTTCAATGAGGTCTGTATGCTGTTTTATCTGCTCGTCAAGTTCCACAAGAAGCCGTTCCCGTTGCTGTAAATCCTTGCGGTACTGCTGTTCTTTTTCCTTGGCGTCACGGATTTCCTTGTCCAGCGCTTCGTATTCACGCTGGGTATTGGCAAAATCCATGTTCTTCTCGGCTTTTTCCCTGGCAGATTCCGCTTCGAAAAGTTTGTTTCGCAAATCGCCTTCCTCGCCCTTAACCTTCTCATATTCCTGATTTTTTTCGATAAATGTTTTTTTTATCCTTGTAAGAAGTTCTTCCTGGGTTCCCAGCAGTTTGGGTATTTCCTGTATGTTCCGTTCCAGCCCGATTTTCTCATAAATGATTTCCTGCAATGTCCGCAGTTTTTCCAAATCGTTTTCAGTTACCATGTTTACTCCTCAATGATCTTTCAGAAACCTCAGTTTCTGAGACCTAGTGGTCTTAGACCTTAATGGTCTAAATAGTCTTTAAGTTTACGGCTTCTTTTTGGATGCCGCAAGCGGCGAAGCGCCTTGGCTTCTATCTGCCTTATCCTTTCACGAGTCACGTTAAAATACAAGCCTACTTCTTCCAGGGTCAGGGAATAACCGTCTTCCAGACCGAAGCGCATTTTCAGCACTTCCTGTTCACGCGAAGGAAGGGTTGAAAGGACCCCCCCAAGCTGTTCCTGCAAGAGGGTGAAGGCGGTCTGATTGGCTGGATTTTCCACATCCTTGTCTTCGATAAAATCGCCCAAAAGGGAATCCTCTTCCTCTCCGATTGGCGTCTCAAGGCTGATAGGTTCGCGCGCGACATTCTTGACCGACTTGACCCGCATGGCGGTCCAGCCGAGTTTATCCGCGATTTCCTCGTCGGTTGGCTCCCGCCCCAGGGACTGGAGGAGTTGACGGGATTCGCGGACTACCTTGTTGATCTGTTCGATCATGTGTACGGGTACGCGGATTGTCCTTGCCTGATCGGAAATGGAGCGGGTTATCGCCTGCCTTATCCACCATGTAGCGTATGTTGAAAATTTGAAGCCCTTCTGGTATTCAAATTTTTCCACCGCCTTGATAAGACCGATGTTGCCCTCCTGAACAAGGTCAAAGAAGTGCAAACCCCTGTTCGTGTATTTTTTGGCAATAGAGACTACAAGCCTTAAGTTCGCCCTTATAAGCCTGTCCTTGGCGTTTTTCATCATTATACGGCCGTGGCTTATTTCGCTTGCCATTTGGTTTATGTTTTCAATGGTCTCTTCAAATTCTATTTCCAGAGTTCTGAGCTTTTTCTCCGTCACCTGAATCAGCCTTATCTTTTCCTTGATCTCATCGGAAGAAAGACCAAGCTCCGTTTCCAGCTTTTCACGTTCGTCCTTGATTGTAAGGTAGCGTCCAAGGGTGCGCAGTTCCTTTAAGGACGTAACTTTCAGGTGCTTTTCAAGCCGTTCCTGCTCTTTAATATAGCGTTTGATCTTTTTTGCCGCCTGGATGAATTTATCGGAAAACGCCTGTATTTCTTCCGGGTGTATCTGTGTGTTTTTTACAGATTTCATTATCCGTTTGCGGATGGCGGAGCATTCGGCATCTTCAAGATAGTCCATATCCCTTGCGATAAGCTGTTTTTTAAGTTCAATGTAGTTTCGAAGATCCCCAAGAGTGGCGCGTAACGTGTCCTTGTAAAATTGATTGAGCCTTCTGCACTCTGTCATCTGTTCGGTTATTTCTTTTTTTGAAAGGTTAAGTTCCTTCATGTCTCTTTTGGAGAACGCTTTTTGGGCTATGGAAAAGAATTCGGGTATTATCATGCCCGATCTTTTTATCACATTCTTTACTATGTTTTCTCCCTCTTCCATCTGCTTGGACAGTTCAATTTCCTGCTCGGCGGTTAAAAGATGCTCCCTTCCTATCTCGCGAAGGTACAGCCTTATGGGATCGTCAACAAGCGAAGATTCTTTGTCCCCTGCCGCGGCGCGTTTCTTAGCGGTCTCCGCGCCCTTACGGGCATCGCCTTCGTCTTCTTCCGATGAACTGTCTTCTTCTACAAGCTGCACGTTATTGGATTCAAGCAGGGCAAGAACCTGTTCGATTTTATCCGAGTTTGTTATGTGTTCGGGAAGGAAATCCGACAGTTCTTCGTATGAAAGGGTCTTTTTTTCCCTCGCGTATTCAAGAAGTTTGATAATAGCCGGATCTGAAGCGGTGTGTTCCGCGGATAATAGGTTTCCGTTCCGGTTTTTATCCGTTGCTTCCGGCTGAACTTTATGCCGCATCCGGTGGGATGTTTTTTTTGAAAAATGTTTTAAAAGAGGGGGGACTTTTTTATTTGCCAAAGTCGTAAGGTTAAACATAACTTATCTTCCTTCAAGTTTTCGCATCTGCGAGTCTATAAACTTTTTTTCCGCCAATAGTTCATCAATGTAGTTCCCGTCTGACGCACGTTCGCTTTTACGCATTTCCGCGCTGATTTCCAAAAGTCTTTTACGGAGCCTTTTCTTTCTGATTTCGTTTATCCCGTCCTCCATGAGCCGGCGGGGGCCGCCTTCGGAATCACCCTTAAATTCGGGAGACGTACCGCGATACGCAATAAATTTTTTGAGCTGTTCATCTTTAATTCTTGAAAGCAGCGAATCAATGTCGCTTTCATCATGGGTAAAACACTCCTCCATTGCGATGAAGAGTTCTTTTGCGGCAGGATCATCAATCTCCTT
>JGI24698J34947_10000118_pt1 | contig 27962 bp, 18 predicted proteins | sample TergutMp193P3_FD_34947 | JGI IMG/M metagenome (IMG submission 34947) | reverse complement strand
TATGTGGGATCAATAGGGAGGACACTGCCGGGGCGCGGAATTCTGCACCCCGGCGAATGTTTTTAGAACCTGAATCCAAGCGCTACGCGAATATCCAGTCCTTGACAGAAAGTAGTCACATCGCTTCCTTTCTGTTCATTTATTTTTTTTGTGCCAAAATTGATGCCGTAGAGGATCGAGGGGCGAAGATACAACTGTTCTGAAAGATTGAAATCGGCTCCTACGCCTAATTTGATCCAGAAACGATTAAAATAGTCGGCAAGTTGATCAGAAGGCACTTCAGCATCATCTTGTTTAGCGCTTAGTCCAATATCACCTTGAATACCGAGCATGGGGAACAATGTAAAACTGCCCAAACTAATGGGGAGTTTTCCATACAAGCTAAGTGTCAATATAGTAACATTAGGTCCATCATACGAAGCATTAGGCGCAGGAGGAGCACCTGGCCCTTCTAATACAGTATTTGTTGAGCCAAACAGCATACCGACATCGACTTCCAAATATGTCGCGTCAAAAAAAGCGTAAAAACCGCCGCCTGGTGTCGTTGTCGTAGAGTTAATTTCCTGGATGCTGTTCTTAACCAAATCCGCAGAAACGGCAAAATTACCGCCTAACCCAATGCTCACCTGGGCGAATGCGCCGCCCGCCGCCAGCGTTAAAATCGTTAACGCCAAAACAATTCTTTTAGCCATTGTATTCCTCCTTGATGTTGGAATAAAATAAACAGCCCCTGCCTAAAATCTTATTGAACAACGTTCAATATGGCCGCAAACCGAAGGTTTTATGGCGGGGCAATTTATTTGCTTATAAAAACAGCCTTTTTTGGCGGTTTTTACCAAAGCCTCTATAGAGCATAATATAACATCTATAGAGCATTGTATCAATACCTATAGGTATTATTTTATTCTCTATGGAAGATGAAGAAAAACAACTTCAATATGTGATTAACAGAATTAAGGAAATACGGACGCAAAAGTCCGTATCCCAGCTTGAATTGTCCGTAAAATCAAATATGTCGCAGAGTTTTTTGGCAAGTCTGGAAAAGGGGAAAAAAAAGCCTTCGGTACTGACCCTGCTCCGGCTTGCCTCCGCGCTTGAAGTCAGCCCTAAAAGCTTTTTCCCCGAAAGCAAAGATACGCCAAAAGATGAGATTAAAGACGCTATTATCAGCCTTGTCCGCTCCCTGTAAGGGCGGCTGCCTCCCTTCCGGTTGAAAAACATATCTATTTTCGTTAAAATGACCGCATGGCTGACAGGGCTTTTACCGTACTCGACCTAATCGATTTGGACCTCAAAGAGCACAATTCCCTAAATTTGCGCTGTATCGGCGGCAGAAAGGGTCTTGGCAGGACGATTGACATTCCCGACCTGAATCGGCCAATGGGCGCAATTATGGGCTTTTTTCAGGATTTTGCCCATCAGAGGATTCAGCTTTTCGGGCGCGGGGAAGTGTCCTATTTGCACCAGCTTGAAAACGAGGGCAAAGCCGGAACTATTGAGGAAATGTTTACCTACCCCATGCCCTGCTGTATTTTTACCCACAACAACTGTCCGCACAACATTTTTTTTGAAATAGCCGAAAGGGCCCAATGCCCCATTTTGCAGACCGATTTGGGTTCAGCCGATTTTACCACCAGAATTATGCGTATTCTTTCAAGAATTTTCTCGCCGCGTCAAATTGTCCACGGCGTACTTGTTGAAGTTTACGGCCTGGGAATTTTAATACAGGGCGACTCAGGCGTAGGAAAGAGCGAAACAGCCCTTGAACTTATCCACCGAGGACACCGGCTGGTCGCCGACGATGTTGTAGAAATAAACTGTATCTATGGAAATACATTAATGGGCTCTGGAGCGAACAAAATTATCGGGCATCACATGGAAATCCGCGGGCCCGGAATAATCAATATTACGCATCTTTTCGGGGTAAGAGCTATCAGGGATCGAAAAGAAATTCAGCTTGTCGTGGAACTGGAAGAATGGGACTCCAGCAAAAATTACGACAGGCTCGGTGCTGAGGATCACATAATTGATCTATTGGGAGTAAGTATTCCCAAACTTACAATACCGGTAAAACCGGGACGGAATATCCCCATTATCATTGAGACCGCCGCTATGAACGAAAGGCTCAAGTCAATGGGTTATCATGCCGCGAGGGAATTCAACAAGAATATCCTTAAATGGATTGAAAGCGACGCCGCCCGCTCGGTTTTCTTTGGTCATGACGACGTAATTTAAGGAAAGAAAAATGACTGAAAAATTTGTTACTGTAATAAACAGAGCCGGTATTCACGCCCGTCCTTCTGCGCTTCTGGTTCAGACAACAAAAAATTTCAAATCGAACATCTACATCGAAAAAGGCGGCGACCGGATTAACGCCAAATCCATAATGGGTATTATAACTCTGGGAGCGGCCTATGGGACAGAATTAAAAATTATAGCCGAAGGAGAGGACGAAGAAGCCGCAGTCGATACAATTATCAGACTCTTTGAATCAAAGTTTGAGGAAGAATGAGAACTTCCCTTAAATCTGTCAGAACCAGGCCTGAATATTCAATAATGAGCATGAGGATTCTGATACTCATCTATTCGCTCCTGTGCGTTCTTACCGTGCTTTTTTCCCGTGCCTTTTTTATAGAAACCCTCAGCGACGGCAAAGTCCCGGACAAACTTCATCTGATCGTATTTTTTACCATCCCGACGGTATTGATTATTGTTCTGGGGGTTTCGTTATTTCAATTTTTTTCCGATTTCTTTTTAAACAAACCCGGAAGCAGGTTCAACGCCAGGCTTTTGATATATTTTACCCTCATTGTAATACTTTCCGCAGCGCCGATAACAGTTATGACAGTCTCAGCGTTAAATGAAATCGTCCGTTTCTGGCACAGTATAGAAGTTAACACTGCCATAAGAGCGTCAAACAGTTTTGTCGCCGATAATTATTCCCTGCACATGGAACGCTTTGAAAACATTTTGAGGCAGAACGATTTTTCACAAATTACAAAACTGCCGCAGGACATTGCGGCTGTGCAGACATTCAGCTTCAGGGACGGAGACTGGACGGAAAACGCTTTTACAGGCAGCGAACAATTCAGGCTGCCATTCCCCCCTTCCGTTGAAAGCGGCTTTCCGGCAAGAACGATGCCGCGCGATGAGGGAACAATTCGTTATGTGCAAAGACCTGCGCAGAACACGATACGCGTTGTCAGTTATAACCTCGGCGACAATTTTGACCCCGGAAGAACCGCCCTGCAAAACCAGGCCGAACGTTTTGAAACAATAAATTTACTGAGAGAAAATATGCAGCCTCTATTAATATACTATTATGCGGTGTTTTTCTTCCCCACCCTGCTTATGACGACGATTATTGCCATTTCACTCACGCGGCGCATTACCCGTCCAATCGTGGAATTGACGGAAGCGACGCGGCGCATTACCGGAGGGGATTTTTCAATTCAGATTCTTTCGCGCCGCAATGACGAGCTTGGCGTTCTTATAAGTTCGTTCAATACAATGGTGCAAGACCTGGAAAAAACCCGCGCCGCGCTCGTAAAAAGCGAAAAAATTTCGATATGGCAGAATATGGCGCAGCAGCTTGCGCACGAAATAAAAAACCCGCTCACTCCCATAAAACTTTCCGCGGAGCGCGTGCTTCGCAGGTGGCGCAACGAACCGGAAAATATAGGCGAAATTATTGAAACCTCCATGATGGCGATCATTCAGGAAACGGAAGGGCTTTCCAACCTGCTTAACGAATTCAGAACCTTGTCAAAACCGATGGAGCCTTCGCAGTCAATAACAGGACTTCGAGAACCTCTGGAAGAAGCAATTAACGCTTACTCAAGCTCTTATCCCGACGTAAAATTCGACATTGATCATGTGGGAACGGACATAAAAATAAAAATAGACAAACACCGCCTTTCACAAATACTCGCAAATCTTATAATAAACGCAATAGACGCGATGGACGGTTCAGGCTTGATAGAGATACGCGCAGACCTTGTAAAAAAACGCGAAGTTGGTTATTGTAGAATAAGCGTAAAAGATTCAGGCAAGGGAATCGGCAGTGAGGAAAGAGGGCGTATTTTTACCCCGTATTTTACGACAAAAGAATCGGGCACAGGACTTGGGCTTCCTATCGTCGAGCGGATTGTAAATGATCACGGCGGCGCGATTTGGTTTGATTCGGCGCTGGGTATTGGAACAACTTTCTATATTGACCTGCCGGAAGAAAAAACCGTAGAAGATTGAAAATAAACGAGGATTTAATAATGCCTGCAATTTTAATTATTGACGATGAACCCGGTATAAGACACACTCTCGCGTCAATTCTTGAGGACGAAAAATACAAAGTTTTCTCGTCGGAAGACGCGCTTGCCGGCATTGAAACGCTCAAACACGAAATTGTTGACATGATTTTTCTTGACGTGCTTCTTCCAAAACTAGGCGGGATTGAGGCGCTGGAAAAAATACGCAAAGAATGGCCCGCAGTGGAAATTGTAATGATTTCCGGCCACGCGAATATTGATATGGCGGTACGCGCCGTAAAGCTGGGCGCTTTCGATTTTCTGGAAAAACCGCTTTCGCTTGACAAGGTGCTTACGGTCTGCCGGAACGCGCTCGCGCTCAGAAAACTCCGCGAAGAAAACAAAAACCTGAAAAGGATAAACAGTTTCGCCGTTGAAGATATAATCGGCACAAGCGCCGTTATCCGAAATATTCGCGAACTTGTCAAACAGGCGGCTGAAAGCGACGCGCGTATATTGATCACCGGAGAGAACGGCGTGGGAAAAGAAGTAATCGCCAGGGCAACCCATCTGTGTTCGGCGCGCGCGGAAAATCCGTTCATTGACGTAAACTGCGCCGCAATACCGGAAACTCTGATAGAAAGCGAGCTTTTCGGCCACGAAAAAGGCGCTTTTACGGATGCGGTATCCAGCCGCAAGGGGCGCTTTGAGATGGCGCACGGGGGAACCCTCTTTCTTGATGAAATCGGCGACATGAGCCTTTCGGCGCAGGCGAAAGTACTGCGCGTCATTCAGGAACAGAAGATTGAGCGTCTCGGCGGCGAAAAAACCATTGAAACAGACGTGCGCATAGTCGCGGCAACCAATCAGGATTTGGAAGAAGCCTGCGAAAGCGGACGTTTCAGGCGGGACCTTTTTTTCAGGCTGAATGTCATCCCGATTCACGTCCCCCCTCTGCGCGAACGCCCCGAAGATATTTCCATGCTTCTATGTCATTTTCTGAAAATGTTAAAAAAGGAACTTGCTCTGGAAATCGGCGCGCTGGATGTCCTTACCTCCCATGACTGGCCCGGAAATGTGCGGGAACTTAAAAACCTGGCTGAACGCATCGCGGTTATGCATCAGGGGGATGTTATTACCGGGGAAGATTTGCGAAAACTGCTTAATAAAAGGAGCAAAAAGCCACAAAACGCAGGAAACACCCTGCCCGAAGGCATTATGGAGCAGAATTTCAACGAAGCCAGGGAAAGTTTTGAAAAAAAATATTTGGAGTTCCAACTTTTGAAAAATCATGGTATAATATCAAGGACGGCGGAGGCTATCGGAATTTATCCCAGCAACCTCCACGCCAAATTGAGAAAGTACAGTATTACAGCGGCAAACGTTAAGGAATAAATTATTATGAAAGAGCTGACAGCGCGTCAAAAAGAAGTCCTATCCTATATCGCTGAATATTTAAGGAAACACTCATATCCGCCAACGATAAGGGAGATTGCGGACAATTTTGGAATTTCGGTCAAGGGAGCGCATGATCACATAACGGCTCTCAGAAAGAAAGGCCATCTGAAACAGGCCGATAAACGTCCGCGGACAATGGGGCTGACCCATGCCGTAAAAGAAGATTCTTCGTCATTGGTGGAAGTCCCCATTCTTGGAAGCGTAGCCGCGGGAGCGCCAATTCTTGCGGAGGAAAATTTTAACGGCAATATCGTACTGCACCGTTCCATGCTCAAGAAAAACAAAAAATATTTCGCGCTTAAAATAAAGGGCGATTCTATGTCAGGGGCAGGTATTCTTGAAGGCGACACCGCGATTATCGAAAAGCAAAACACTGTCCGCAACGGCGAGATTGCCGTGGCGGTGATAGACGAAGCGGTAACATTGAAACGTTTTTTCAAGGAAAGCGCGAGAATTAGATTGCAGGCGGAAAATCCCGCATATAAACCCATATACAGCAACGACGTAAGAATTCTTGGCCGCCTGTCGGGTATCATCCGAAATTATTAACTATGAGCGCATATATTTTTCTTGGTCCAGAACTTGGCAAGAAACAGGATGCTGTTGACGCAGTAAGAAAAAAATTCCCCGGAGCCGAGGAAACAACTTTCTACCCTGGCGAAACTTCCGCAAGCGAAATTGCCGATGCCCTTCTGAACATCAGCCTGTTTGCGCAAGCGCGCATTGTAATTGTAAAAAACGCGGAAACAATTAAAAAAAAGGACGATGTTGAACTGCTCGTTTCCTGCATTAAAAAAATGGAAGAAAGCGTTTCTCTTATTCTGCTTTCCGATGAAATCAGGCTGGCTGCGGGACTTGACGACGCGGTTCCAAAAAACAACCGGCAGATTTTTTACGAAATGTTTGAAAGGGAAAAAAACGAATGGCTCATGTCTTTTTTTAAGCGCGAAGGCTATATTATCGACAGAGACGGCATTGATACCATTCTTGAAATGGTAGAAAACAATACCGACACCTTAAAGCGGGAATGTTCCCGCCTTATTTGCTTTTTGTCCAAAGACAAGCCTGTTAAAGCCGAAGATATAGAAAAATGGCTTTCGCATAACAGGGAAGAATCCGCCTTTACGCTTTTTTCCCGCATTGCTTCGGGAGATATCTCAAAAGCGCTTGAGTCGCTTTCCGTTATGTCAGCCGCAAAAGAAAGCGCACAGGGCCTTCTGGCGGGACTTGCGTGGTGCTTTAGAAAACTAGACGGCTATTTATCCCTGGCGGAAAAAGGAAACGCAAATAACAGCTTTGAATTAAAAAAAATAGGACTGTCTTCTCCAAAAACAAGGGACGATTATGCCGCCGCCGCGCGAAGGTACAACAGCGAAGATGTGGAGAAATGCCTTGCGCTTACCGCAGAATACGACATTCTTCTGCGTTCTTCCGTATCGGCTCTTGAAACCCTGTTAATGGACAGATACATCATTGGGCTTTTTAAAGCTGCTTCACAAAATCGCTTATAATTTTTTCGACTTCGTCAAATTCGCTGTGCAGTAAACATTCGGCCAAAATGCCAAGCTGCTCTTTTACGGACTGCGGCCATGTTTTTTTCTTTATTTCCGCAAGCGCTTCTTTGGCGGCTTTTTTATTCATAGACGCGCATGCCGCCTGGATAGCGAAAAGTTTTTCTTTTAAGAACGAATTATCGTATGTATCCGCCGTTTCATCGCTTTCTTCGGGCTTGGCTTCAAGTCTATCAATTAATTTGTACAGCAGTTCCAAAAACGATGGAAGCTCCGCTAAAATCTGCTTGATATCCTTGTCGCGCCCAAACTGTTCCAGCCTTGAAGCCTCAGCGGAAAGAGCTTCCTCGCCGATATTGGCCAAAGCGCTTTTCATTGAGTGGACATTTATAATAAATACGGAAATATCGTCGCTCCTGCGGCACTTGTTAATATATATCGCCTCCAATACCGACGAGGCTTTTTTTGCGTCGCGGACAAAAAACTCCGCTAATTGCGGATCTACGGGCGATTGATTCTCAGAACTGAACAGCTTATCCTTTTGCTGACGCGCCGCTTCAACTACATCAAGCGGCTTTTTGTCGCGTATAAGCTTGTTCAGCGACATATTCAACTGGCGGATATCTATCGGTTTGGAAATAAAATCATCAAAGCCGCTTTTAAGGAACACTTCCGCCTGTCCGGCAATGGCGTTAGCTGTCAAGGCGACAATCGGTTTTTTATAGCCAAGACTGCGGATAATTTTTGTCGCTTCAATGCCGTCCATTCTGGGCATCATGTGATCCATGAAAATTATATCGTAAACATTGCCGTCTCTTATTTTGTCAACAGCTTCAAACCCGCTCATCGCCATATCAATGGATAAACCGTAGGGAGCCATAAGCCCTTTGGCGACATACAGATTTGTTTCAACATCGTCCACAACCAAAACGCGGCCATAGGGCATAAACTCCCTGTTTATCTGCACAATCCTGATTTTTGACGCATTCTCTGGGCTTAACTGCCTCAGGTTTTCCGCAAGTCCCTTGCCAATAACAGAAGAACCCGCGCGCTTCTGCGGCAGACGTACCGTAAATGTCGAACCCATGCCGGGCGTGCTTTCTATGGAAAAACTGCCGTTCATCATCTGAACAAGACTGCGGGTAATATTCATGCCGAGTCCCGTGCCCTCGGTTTTACGATTGGCTTCCATATTAAAGCGGGCATATTCGCTTCCCAATTTACGCACCTGTTCCGCGCTCATGCCCTGACCTGTATCGCTTACGCAGAAAACAAGCGTTACATTGGAGCTTTTTTTATCATCCTGTACGCAAGTAATTGTCAGATTAACCTGTCCTTCATTGGTATACTTGAACGCATTTGAAAGAAGGTTATTTAATATTTGCTTGATACGCAGTTCGTCTCCTATAAGCATTACCGGCACTTTCTCATCTATATCCAGCTTGAATTCTATCGGTTTGCTTTCATAGCGCATCATGTTCAATTGTACGGTATCGTAGATCAGGCTCGGTATATCGTATTGGGCGGGAATCAGCACCATTTTTCCGGCTTCTATTTTTGACAAATCCAATATGTCGTTGATTATGCCGAGAAGCAAATCGCCGGAATTGTAGATTCTTTCAAGCGCTTCTTTTGTCGCAAACGGAAGCGCTTCATCCTGAAGCTGAATTTCCGTTATGCCCAAAATAGCATTCATCGGCGTGCGAATTTCGTGGCTCATCTTCGCGAGGAAGTCGCTCTTTGCTTTGCTGCTCTCTTCGGCTAATTCGGCTTTGCGCATTTCAGCTATCATTGCCTTTTGTTCCCTCAAGTCCCTGATGTACTCAATAATGGTAAATTCATCCCTGTGCTTTACGCGGATGCAGGTAATTTCCGCAGGTATTAATTCTCCGTCTAATTTTTGATGCATCCATTCAAAGCGGCTTGAACCTTCTTCCATGGCTTTCGACACAAGCCTGGGGCCTTTCTCTTTTGATAAAACACCGTCAGGCTGATACTCAGGCGACATCCATAAAAATCTTTCAATAAACTCCTGTTTACTCGACAGATCAAACAGATTCACCGCTTCCTGATTACAATCAACAAGCTTGAGATTTTTATCCCAGAAAATCGCGCAAAGGGGGGCGGCATCGATCATTATTTGCGTGCGCTCGTCCGCTTCGCGCATTTTAACGGCTTGAATATTGCGGTTTACGGCGCTCGTCATCATAAAACCGGCGGAAACCAAAATGCTGATTTCTTCATTTGAAAAAATGCGCTCTTTGCGGCAGTCGTCAATGCTGAAAAATCCCCAAAAATCGCCGTCCAAAAACATCGGGAGAATTACGATAGATTTCATTCCGTAAAACCCGAGAAACGCGCGATCTTCTTCCGGCAGTTCACTTAACGGCGCGTTTATGTTTTCGCCCCGTAAAAATTTACTCTCCCATTCCCGTTTCATACTGTAAGGAAAATGAAGTCCGTACGGGATTGATCTACAACTCTTGCCATATTCGCTGAGCCACTCATTCCTTAGAACAAAGTGCATATCGCCGTCTATTTCTTCATTGCGCCAAATTTGAACGCGGTCAACGTCAAGGCAGCACCCTACAAGTTCAAAGCTTTTCAACAGTGAAGCTTCAAATGAAGTTCCGGCATTATTCGACAATAGAACGGTAGCGGCGCTGTTTACGGTGTCCAGCAAACGGGACCTTTGCTGAATTTCTTCCAGCATCTTTTTCTGCTCGCGCAAATCGCGCATATACCCTACAACAGTCAAATCATCTTTGTATACAACGCGGGTGCTCATAATTTCGCACGGGATCAGTTCTCCGTTGAATTTTCTAAATGTCCATTCAAAACGGCTGTACCCCTCTTCCAGCGTCTTTCGGGTAAATTCAGTTCCTACTTCCGATGTCAGCCTGCCGTCCGGCTGATACTCAGGCATGAGATCATAAAACTTGTCGCAGAATTCCTGCTTGCTTGACAAATCAAATAAAGTCACCGCATTCTGGTTGCAGTCTATAACTTTATAATCCTTGTTAAAAATGTACGCGACAAGAGGAGTCGAATTGAACATAAGTTTCATGCGCTCGTCGGATTTTTCTTTTTCAGACGAAACGCGCAGCAGCATCCAAATAAGAAAAACCGCAAATATCAAGCCAAGCGCTGAAAGAGTTACAGCCAGATTTCTCGTGCTTTGAAAGTAACTGTCTCTGGGCGTTGCAACTCCCATGTACCAGCCGTTTTGAAGCCGCTGAACAAAAACAATACAGCGAATGCCCCGGTAATCGTCTGTTACAAATTCGGAAATACTCCCCTTCTGTTCGAACTCATCTATAAGGACGGCAATGCCGCTTTTCACATCACGGAATGACAAGCCCATCATATCGGGATTGGGATGGGCGATTATCATAATATTTTCACTTATTAAAAATCCATAACCGCCTTCTATAAATTTAGTATTGACAACATACTGCGCGATTCTGTTCAGCTCTATATTTAAACAAACAATGCCTAACGCATTGCCGCTTCTGTCAAAAATTTGGCGGGATAATGTAATGGTAATTTCGTTTGAATATATGTTTAAATAAGGATCGGTAATGCTTATTTCGCCTTCAGCTTTGACAGCTCCGGTATACCACGGACGGTCTGTCTGGTAATAGTCATCCGGCGGCATCCAGCTTTCATAGCCGGTCAGCATCTGCCCGTCAAAAGCGGCAAAAACACCGGTAGCGCCATGCAGGCGTTCCCCGCTGTCGGATTCCACATAATTATTGATGAACAATATATATTCATTTATAACATCTTTGCTTTCACCGTTTATAATCATATTGCTTATTGTTTCCGAGACTACCTCCAATAAGGTCTCAAGTCCCTGCATATCGGACTTTATATTGGCTTCCGTAAAAAGAATGGCGTTCTCGGCGTTTCTTTTTAAATTTCTGTTTTCCGTCTCGCTTACAAAATAGTTACTTGAAACAACCATCAAAGCAAATACAATCAGCACCATAAGGACTTGCGCGTATTTGGTGATCATGTCCCGCGTTATGCGCACTATGGAACGCATTATAGCTCCGCCCTTACTGTTTTAAAGAGGTCCTTTACCGCATAGAAAACTTCCGCAATTTTGGGATCGTAATGGGTTCCGGCGTTTTGCATGATGATCTGCACGGCATCATCTTCTGGAAACGCCTTTTTGTACGGACGCTCAGAAACAAGCGCGTCGTAAACGTCAACAATCGCCATTATGCGTCCCTGAAGCGGAATTTCCTCGCCTTGAAGCCCGTGCGGATATCCTTTCCCGTCCCAGCGTTCATGATGGCATCCGGCAAACAGCCTCGCGTTACGCAAAAATTCGCCTTCTCCTGTCTGCGCAATAATTTCATCAATTATCCGCTCCCCTTCTACAGCGTGCGTTTTCATTATTTCGTATTCCTCGTCGGTAAGTTTGCCGGACTTGTTTATGATTATATCCGTTATGGAAATCTTGCCCAAATCATGCATCCGCGCCGATGAAACAATTTTTTCAACATCCCAGTCGCCTATTTCGCGAGCGTATACGCCGCGTTTTTTCATTTCGTCTACAAGAATTTTGATATATTCCGAAGTGCGTTCAATATGGCCGCCTGTTCCCTTGTCGCGGCTTTCAACCATATTCGCCAGAACCGATACTATACTGTTCTGTAGTCTGTGAAACTGCGCCGTCCGTTCGCGGATTATTTCGTCAATATCAAGATGAGTTTTTATCCGGTTCAAAAGCACCGGTGCGGAAAACGGCTTTGTAACAAAATCCACCGCGCCAATCTCAAAGCCGTGTACTTCCACATCCGCGTCATTGCGTCCGGTTAAAAACATCACGGGTATATTCGCCCACGATACTTCTGATTTTAATTTCTGGAGCGCATCAAAGCCGTTCATTCCCGGCATTTCAATATCCAGAAGAATCAGATCAGGTGTAATTTTCTCAAGCAATGAAAACATTTTTGCCGCTGATGGCATCGTCATAACGCGGTACTGGTTTTCCAGCGCCGCTTCTGCCATTGACAGATTTGTATCACTGTCATCAACGATAAAAACCGTCTTCACATTCTACTCTACCTTAAATCTGGATACTTCTTTTATAAGTGCGTCTATTCCTTCGCGGTTATGACCGCTAATTTCGTTCACATGGTTTACCGCCACATTGATCTGGCCGGCTCCCGAAGCCATTTCATTCATTCCCGAAGCAATTTCCTGCGTCACTTTTTCAAGATTCGCGCTCTCCTGAATAACTTCCTTTGCCCCCTCAAACATTTCCTGAGAACCCGTTTTTACCTGCCGCGTCAATTCGTTCACGCGGCTTATGCCCTCAAGAATCTGCTTGCTCCCCTCGCCCTGCTCTTCCATTGCGGTACGGATAAGATTCTCCTGTTCCGCCACAATCTTGACGTTTGAATCGATAGTTTCAAACCTGTTAAATACATTTTCAGTCGAAAGAGTGATTTTGTCAATTGATTCTTTGATCTTTTTAAGAACCAAACCAATAGTTTTGGACTGTTCGCTTGAATTTTCCGCCAATTTGCGGATTTCATCGGCGACTACCGCAAAACCTCTGCCCGCATCTCCGGCGTGGGCCGCCTCTATCGCGGCGTTCATCGAAAGCAGGTTCGTCTGGCTGGCAATATTTTCCATTACCGAGTTGATTTCCATTAAACCTTCAGAATCGCGGGCAATCTCCTGAATGTCTTCGGACACCTCCATAAGCCCTGCACGACCCACTTCGGAGGCGTCCATCAAAGACTTTACGTTGCCTGAGTTCTTGACAAGCGTAGTTGTAACAGACTGAATATTGGACACCATTTCCTCAACTGCCGCCGAAGCCTGAGATATGTTGGAACTTTGTTCTTCAACGTGTTCATTGAGTTTGTGAATATTCACGGTTACCTGTTCCATCGTCGCGTTCGTCTCCGAGACGCCTGCGCTTTGGCTCATCACACGGCCTTTTATGCTCTGAATGTTGGCGGTGATTTGATTAACAGCGGCGGCTGTCTGGTTCATATTGCTCGCAAGATCGTTGCCGGTGTCAGATAACTTTGACGACTCCTTCTTGATATTAATCACAAGGTTTTTGATTTTTTCCAAAGTGCTGTTGAAATAGCGCGAAAGGGAGCCAACCTCGTCTTTTGAATTGTTGACGATTCTTTTGGTCAAATCACCTTCACCTTCGGAAATATCCTTGAGAGTAAGCGCCACGTTCATAATCGGCATGGCAATACCGCGAGCGACAAAGAAAGTAATAACGGAAGCTGCCGCAAGAATAATGGCGGCAAAAATAATTGTCAAAATCGTCATTTCTTTTATCGGCCTGTTTATCTCATCCATGGGGATACCAAGCATAACAGACCACGGCGTGTCCATGCCCGTAATATTGACAGGCTGAAATATCATGTAAAGTTCCGTTCCCAGTTCACTGCTATAATGCCTTATAGAAACGGCGTTCCCGTTTTCGCCGCCGCTTTTGATTGACTGAACGACTCTGTTGTAGTAATTTCCAAGTTGCTCTTTTTCTGCTTCGTTGTCATTAATATTGTCCTTTACCCGCGCCTGATCAAAGTGCGCGATAATTACGCCGTCATTTGAATATGCGGCTGCGACTCCTTTGCCGTCATACACCTGCTGAACCAACTCATCAACAATTTCCTGCACAGTGCCCACATAGTTGACTCCGACCACCCCGACAGTTCTGCCTTGCGGGTCTTTAACAGGGTACTGAACGGATATGATTGGCACGTTCCCGAATCCAAAAATATTCCTCCAGACAGGATTTTCCAAAATTGGTTCTCCGTTTTTGATCATCTCCAAAAGATAATTTTCCCAGCCTTCGTAACCGGAAGACAAATATTCTACATTACCTGTTCTTCTACGGGTATAGAAAGACTGATACTGCCCCATTCTCGCGTCATAGCTGTCTATGCTATTCGGCTGCCATGCTGTAAACACGCCCATAATCAGTTCATTCTGTTGAATTGTACTTTTTAAAAGATCGTTAAATCTTTCCCGTCGCATAACTTCAGGCGTTTCCTGATAATCACTGAGCAGTTGAGCAAGCATCTGCCCGTAGCCGGTAAAAGATTCAATGCGCCGCGAAAGTTCAATTGAACTGGATTGAGCCAGCTCCTGCGCGTATTGAAACGTTGTTTCCGTTTGCAGTTTTGCTGATCTTCTAAGAGTAAAAACCTCCAGTATCGCAATAACAGCCAGAATCATTACAAAAATGATTGAAATTAATTTAATTCTAAGATTCATAAAACCCTCCAAAAGCATTGATAATTTCAGCTAACACGGTAAAAGTATTCACCGTGTATAAAATATATGAGGGTTTTTATTTGAAAGCAAACGTTTGAGAAATATTATCAAAAGATAAAACCATTGTTAAGAATAAAACACAGAAATATTTTTTGAATCAATTTTAACAATAACATTTGAAATATATTCCAAAAAAAACCAAAAACATCGCTTGCGCGGCGGCATTTTGGAGATAAAAATAATTGTTAAATTATTGTGGAATTTTTATTCCTAAGTTTTCAACTGCCTATAAGCCATTTCCGCCAGTCCGAAATTGGCGTTTTTGGTATAATCTTTGGCGTATTCATCGTAGAGCATATCCTCGTACATTTTGCCCGCAAAGCTGTCGTCAATAAGGCCGGATTTTTGCACCGTGTTTCTCATTCCGGTTAAAATATTTTTTACTAAAAAAGTCTCGAGTTCAAGACAGAGCTGGTAGAGCTTGTCGGTTTTATCAATAGGCGCTGTTCTTGAAGAAGCGGAAATTTTTCTTGTTTCTGCGTTTCGGAAAACGCCCGGCTCTGGAACATCGCCCCGTGAAGATTCTTGTAAAGATTCATCCGCTAAACGGGTTCTTTCAAGAATCTCCGCGAAGTTTTTATGAATTTGAAGAGAAACCGCGGAGGAAGGACGGTAATCTTCAACATTGATTGTTCCAGAGCCGGTTATTTCCATTTACATTACCTCTTTAATGTTGTTGCCGTTCCAAGCATATTGTCGCTTGTCTGAATGGTGCGGGAATTAAATTCATAGGCGCGCTGGGCAATGATAAGGTTGACCATTTCCTGCACGACAGCGACATTGGACATTTCCAAAAATTTGTGATGTAAAGTACCCATGCCCTCATAGCCGGGTACGCCGGGAATAGCATCGCCCGAAGCCTGGGTAACCTTGAACAGGTTTTCACCTATCGCGGTAAGACCGACCGGGTTCGGGAAGCGGTACAGTTCTATCATACCCACATCAACTTCCACAACTTCGCCTTCCCGAGGCACTCTCACGCTGACTCTGCCTTCTTTGTTAATATTGATAGTTTCAGGCAGGAAAAGTTCCGGCATAACAATGTCCGGCAGGAGCCAGTAACCGTTACTGGTAACCATACGTCCGGTCTCGTCAACTTTAAAGTTACCGTTACGTGTATACGCCCAGGAACCGTCGTACATTTGAACTCTGAAAAAACCTTCTCCGGCAATCGCAATGTCGGTGGGCACTTCTGTTTGCTGCAACGATCCCTGGGAAAAAACCCTCTGGGTATCCGCAAGCTTGACACCGTGGCCCATCTGAATGCCCACCGGAACTACCGTGTCTTCCGTAGCCGGAGTGCCTGCCATTTTTACGGTCTGATATATAAGGTCTTCAAAATCGGCGCGCTGTTTTTTGTAGCCGTGCGTATTTACGTTGGCAAGGTTATTCGAAATTGTATCGATATTAGCCTGCTGGCCGATCATGCCGGACGCGCCTGTCCATAAACTTCTAACCATTGTTTACCTCTTTGCTTTATCCAAATTTCGCTACTTGATTGATTAAAGTGCCAAGAGCCGCTTCTTCCGTCTGAATCACTTTTTGATTTGCTTCATAAGAGCGGTTCACTTCGATCATCTGAACCATTTCCATTACAGGATCAACATTTGCCGCCTCAAGAAAACCCTGAATAACTTTTGGACGCCGTTCCTCGCTCATTAACATAGGAGGCCCGGAATACTTGCCTAGACTGTTATGTTCAGGACCGGTTTCGCGCCAAAGGCTGGAACCCTGTTTATCCAAAAAGCGTTCAAACTGGAATTCCACTATTTTTAGGGTATCCAACAAAACCGTTTCTTCCCAAAGGTTGGATTCGCGTCCTATCAAAAGCTCTGGGTCATCGGCATTATAGGCGGCGTTAACCCACACCCTGCCTTCATTATCAACTTGAAAATTGTTCGCTTTGACCCTGATTGGACCGTTTTCGCCAAGTACGGGATAGCCTTCCTTTGTTTCAAGGAAACCTTCCTTGCCAAGTACAAAGGAGCCGTTTCTTGTATAACGCTCGCCGTATGGAGTGGCGACCGAGAAAAATCCCCTGCCGTCAAGGGCAATGTCGAAGTCGCTTGATGTTTCTTTGAGCGCGCCTTGTTCAAAAATGGTGTATAATTCGTTAAACTCTACGCCCGTTCCCAACCTTCCGATAATAGGCGCGGCATCCGCGGAGCCAAACGGAATATGATAAACCCCGTCGTCGCCCTGCCGCCGTAAAAGCATTTCAGGAAAAGCCTTATGAGCCGCAATATCGCGTTTATAGCCGTCCGTATTCACATTCGCCAAATTGTTCGCAACAGCGTCAAGCCGCCATTGCTGAGCCCTCATGCCGCTGGCTCCGGTATACCACCCTCTTACCAAACCAAAACCCCCGTTCTAAGCCGCGTAATCGCGGCGACGTATATCTCATTATCGGCATTTGGGAGGGCGGGTTTAGTTATGGATTACCCTGTTTCTGCCGGCTTCCTTTGCGGCATAAAGCGCCTTATCCGAACCGGAAATAAACGCGTCGATTGAGTTTTCATTCGTAGGTATAAGCGAATTTACGCCAATGCTCACTGTCATCCTTACCTCCGAACCATTGACCGTCATAAATGTCGTATTTTCAATATCCGCGCGTATTTTTTCAGCAACTTCTACCGCGCCGTCCAGCGGCGTATTTGGCAGTAAAATGACAAATTCCTCTCCGCCCCAGCGGGCCGCAAAATCACCGGGCCGCTTGAACGATTTAGGGAAAATAGCCGCCGCCGTCATCAGGACAATATCGCCCTGCTGATGCCCGTATGTGTCGTTTAAATCCTTGAATTTATCCATGTCCATCATTAAAAGACTGATAGGCGTTTGTTCCCTTACTGCCTGTTTCCATTCCATGCACAGCCTGTCGTCGAAACTGCGCCTGTTAGGAATATTTGTCAGTTGATCGATCATGCTCAGGCGTTCTATAGTGCGCATCTGATTGACAATTTGAATTTGGTTGCGAACCCTTAACTTCACAACCTGGGCGCTGAACGGCTTTGTAATGTAATCGGCGGCTTCAAGAGACAGTCCTTTTTCCTCATCTTCACTGCTGTCCAGCCCCGTAATAAAAACAACGGGGATTTTTTGAATTTCTTCACATTTTTTGATTTCTGAAAGAGTCGTGTAGCCGTCCATTTCGGGCATTAGAATATCCAGCAAAATAAGATCGGGGACAAATTCTTTCGCTTTCTCAATTGCGTTTTTGCCGCCTGTCGCGGTAAAAATTGTATATTCCGAACCCAGTATATGAGTTAGAACTTTCAAGTTCGCGTTTTCATCATCAACAATGAGCAGGCTGTTCTTTTTTTCCTCCATCGCCTTAAACCATCCTTTCCTTTATTTTCTCAAGGGTTATCAGCGCCTCTTCAAATTCAAAATCTTCCATTTGTTGAATAAGCTGTATGCCGCCCTGTATTGCGCGAAGATCGTCCTTATAATTCAAACATTCAGGGTTGCCGCTTTTAAGCAGCGGTTTAAGTTTATCCAGTAATACTCCCGCTTTCTGCGGATCAAGCGCCTTTATATCGCCAGAGTTTTTCTGTTTCTCAGCTTCGGCAAGCAATGGAGTAAGTTCTTTCAAAACCGCATTCAACTCGGTTTCAAGAGTTTTAAGCTGGTCATCCGAAACCAGATTTTTTTCCTCTTTAAGCTGGCGTTCAACCTCGGCGGCGGCTTTTTGCAGAAGTATTTTTCCAAGCTGGCCCGCATTGCCTTTTAAAGTATGTACAAGCATATGAGCCAGTTTTACGTCGCCTTCTTCCAGAGCCCTTGTAATTTCCTCATATTTTTTCTGGTTGCTCTTTACAAAATAAAGCTGAAGCGTTTTATGGAATTCCAAATCCGCTTCAAGCAGCATATTTTTTTGATTGTTGTTAAGGCTTATCGGCGTGAGGTATTTCATAAGACACCGCCACAGTTCCTGGGAAGTGAACGGCTTGCCTACGCAGTCGTACATTCCGCTCATCCTGTAAATTTCCCGGTCGTTTGACATTATGTTAGCTGTCATTGCCACTATGGGAATTCCCGTCTGTAGTTCCAAGATTTTCGCCGATGCCTCAAGACCGTCCATTACCGGCATGTGCATATCCATAAAGATAAGGTCAAACTGCTTTTCGCCTTTTCGCTTGCGACTCTGAACCATATCCAGGCCTATTTTGCCGTTTTCGGCGATAACGGTTTTAAGACCGACTCTGGCAAGATGTTCGCAGATAACCTGCTGGTTCATTACATTGTCTTCACATAACAGAACTTCGCCTTCGAATACCGGCTTTTCAAGTTCATTAAGGACAATTTTTTTATCGAACATTTCATCGGCGGTAACATCTATCGTGTCAAACGTCAACTCAAAACTGAATTTGCTGCCTACTCCGATAGTGCTTTCCACGCAAAGTTTTCCGCCCATCAACTCTACAATATTTTTGGTTATTGCCAGTCCCAGTCCCGTGCCGCCGTATTTTCGCGTCGTGCCGGATTCCGCCTGCGTGAACGGATCGAATACTCTTTCTATCTGTTCCGGCGTCATACCGATGCCTGAGTCTTTTATTTCAAAATACATCGTGATGGAATTATCACGCATATCTTTTAATGCCGCGTTAAGTTTTACTATGCCGGTATTTGTAAATTTAACGGCATTGGAAAGCAGGTTCACAAGCACCTGACGCAGCCTCGTCGGGTCTCCAAGCGGTTTTTTGCCGATGCTTGGTTCGACGTAAAAGTAAAGCGTAATTCCCCTTTCAACCGCTTTCGGCATAATCAGGGTGCGGCAGCTTGAAAACAGTTCATGCATATCAAAGGGAATATTTTCAAGTTCCATTTTTCCGGATTCAACTTTGGAAATATCAAGTATATCGTTGATGATCTGCAGCAGCCATTCCGCGTTTGTCTGAATTTTACTCAGATAATCCCTGGTTTTGGCGGAAGGTTCGGTATCCAGAGCCAGTTCGGAGAAGCCGACAATGCTGTTCATTGGCGTCCTTATCTCGTGGCTCATGTTCGCCAAAAAAGTGGATTTTGATATTGATATGGCCTCGGCAGCTTTGCGCAGACGGTCAACTTCTTCATAAGGACGCTTCAGCAGGCTTGCGGCTACGATGGCGGCCAATACGGTCAAGATCAAAGTTATCATTCCCATAAGCAATATGCTGTGAGGAATATTTTTAAGCGCGGTTTCATAAAGAGGCGCGACTATAGCCACAAACCAGTTTTCAGTCTGGCTGGATACGGGACGGAAGGCGCATAAACGCGGCACGCCGTTTATTTTGTACCGTCCAGTACCGCGCTCTCCAGAGATTGCGCGTTTTGTCGTTGCGGCTAAACCTTCATACGCCTTGTCCCCCGCACCCATAGCGATGAAATTATAACGCTGCTGCACCCATAGCGGGCGGATATTTGATATGACGTGCCCGTCCCCGTCGTTAATAAACAGATGACCTGTCTGCCAGAACTTGAACTGTGACAATTGATCGGCAAAGTACGAACCAGGCAGGATGGCGGCAAGAATAAGATCGCCGCTTACCGGTGCGGACACATACATTACAAGAGAGTCGTCAAGCGCGTACATGGTGTTTGAGATTGCCTGCCCGCCCAACACGGCAGCCTGCATGAACGGTTCGCGCGGCAAATCCAGCGGCACGGGAATGCCGCCGTATGAATCAAACAAAGTTGTTCTATTAAAGACAGCAAACCCGATATAAATTGGATATTCGGCGCAAACGCGCTCAAGTACGCCTTCTCTCTGACCCGCCCGGTACAAAGCATTGACACTGGCGGCGGCCTCCGCAGCTTTAATTTTCAAAAGCTCAATTTCTTTCGCCACATACTGATCAGCGATGTCAACCGCGACTAATAAGTCGTCCTCCATCGCGCCGCTTATACTGCGCGTCAAAAACCAGCTGCCTACCGCAAGTCCTGAAACATTTATCACAATTGCGGCTGCGATGATCACAAAAAAGATTCTCGTATGAAGCGATATGCTCTTTTCTTTATTCATAATGCTAAACCATCCTTTCTCTCATTGAGGTAAGCGTAGAACGCGCAGAATCAAATTCAAAATCCTCTATCTGTTCTATCAAGCGTTCGCTGCCTGATACAGCGAGAAGATCATTCGTAAAATTCAAACATTCAGGATTGCCGCTTTTAAGAAGCGGATCGAGTTTTTCAAACAATTCCAGCACCTCTTCCGGCTTAAGAGGCATCACAGGGCTTGTCCCTGAACGCGCCGCCATTGCGTCAAGGAGGGGAGACAGTTCATTAAGAAACATTGTCAGTTCAATATTCAAAAACTTCAACTGCTTCTCTGTAACGAGATTTTCCCCGTTTTTCAATTGATGTTCCATATCGGCGGCAGCCTGCTGTAGGCCGATTCTTCCAAGCTGTCCCGCGTTGCTCTTCAAACTGTGGACGAGCCTGTGCGCCAGCTTTATATCTCCTTTTCCAAGCGCTTTGACAATTTCCTCAAATTTTTTCTGATTATTTTTTACAAACAATACCTGAAGCGCTCTCTTGAATTCCATATCCATTTCAATCTGTTCGCTTTTGCGGAGGGTATCTTCGCGCGAGTCTTCTTTGTTTTCCGGCTTGAGGTACTTCAAAAGACAGCGCCAAAGTTCCTGGGAAGTGAACGGTTTGCTAAGGTTGTCGGGCATACCGCTCGTTTTGCAAAGCTCCCTTTCGGCAGGCATTACGTTTGCAGTCATTGATACTATTGGGGTGTCTGGCTGTAATTCTCCGATTAACGCTGCGGCTTTAAACCCGTCCATAACAGGCATATAAATATCCATAAAAATAAGATCAAAAGGCTTCCCGCCTTTTTCCATGCGCTTGCGAACAATGTCTACGCCGTCCATACCGTTATCTGCAACAAAAACTTTAAGCCCTACCCTTGCAAGAGATTCTTTTATGACAATTTGATTCATGGCGTTGTCTTCGCAGATCAGTACGTCTCCTTTAAAAGAAGGTTTTTTAATCATGGCGGCTATATTTTCATTTACCGCCAATTCTATGGGTATGTCCATTGTATTGAAAGAGATAGTAAAACCGAATTTACTGCCGGCTCCCAGTTTGCTTTCCACCATCAACTTGCCGCCCATTAGTTCGATAAAATTTCTGGATATGGAAAGGCCAAGCCCCGTACCGCCGTATTTGCGCGTAGTACTGACATCGGCCTGTGTAAACGGTTCTTGTATTTTTTCCATTTGTTCCGCCGTCATGCCGATGCCGCTGTCTTCTACCTCAAAGTGTATCGTAACGTTGTCCCTGGCCGATTTCTTGATGACCGACGAAAGCGTTACCGTCCCTGTTTTTGTAAATTTCACCGCGTTTGAAAGAAGATTTGTCAATATCTGGCGCAGTCTTACAGGGTCTCCCATAAGTTTTTTGCCGATTGACGGTTCGGCATTTAAAAAAAGCTGAAGACCCTTCTCGATAACCTTCGGCATAATTGCCGTTCGGCATTGAACGAATATCTCGTGCAGATCAAACGGAATATGCTCCAGTTCCATTTTTCCCGCTTCAACTTTCGATATATCCAGAATATCGTTAATAATCTGCAAAAGCCCTTCCGCGTTTTCAAGAATCTTGCTTAAATAATCTTTTGTCTTGGCGGAAATTCTATCATCCAGCGCCAGTTCTGAAAAACCGATGATGCTGTTCATGGGGGTTCGAATTTCGTGACTCATATGTGCGAGGAAGACTGACTTGGCCTTATTGGCGTTTTCGGCGGCATCGCGCGCATCCCGCAGTTCGTTCCCGGCCTTCTGCATTTCAGCGAGCATTGCCTTATACTCTCTCAAGTCTCTTACATACCCAGCGACTATAGGTTCGCCGCGGTGCATTACGCGCACTAAAATTACCTCGGACGGAATGTCCTCTCCGTCCAGCGACCGGTGCATCCATTCAAAACGGCAGCTTCCTTCGTCAAAAGCTTTGCCGACATTTTCGCGCGCCATTTCCATTGACGGCCTGCCGCACGGCTGATATTCAGGAGAAAGTTCGCTGAACTTATCGTTAAATTCCTGCCTGCACGTCAACTTATAAAGATTTACAGCCGCCTGATTGCATGTCAGGCTTTTTAAATTAAGATCGCATAAAGTGCAGCTATAGGGCATGGCGTCAAGCATTATCTGCGTAAGCTCGTCCTCTTCGCGTTCTTTTTCCATTTTTCTCTTTTCCCGGTCAAAACAAATCAAAACAACAGCCAGAGACAACGCCATAAGCGCACCGAGCATCAAGAGCATCCGCTCCATTCGGGTTAATTCATAATAATACTCAGTCCTGGGCGTTACGCTGAACAAAATCCAGCCGTTATCAAGCCACATTGAAAAGAAAACTACTTTCTCATCCAGATAATTCTTTGTTTCAAATTCAAAAAGTTCGTTTTCCTCTGAAATTATCCGTGAAAAATACCACAGGTTGCTGTCTATTTCACGCGCGTTTGAGCCGATAAACTCCGCTCTGGGGTGATAGTATATGTTAGAATTTTCATCGATAAGAATCCCATAACCGCCTTTTTTAAGAGACATATCCTCAATATAACTCAGGATGCCGTCAAGAGGCACATCCAGGCACACCACCCCCAGCGGCTTCCCGCTATTGTCAAAAATGCGCCTGACATAGGTAATAATATATTCATTCAGCCGCAAATCCATATATACCGGCGTAACTCCAATTGCGCCGCCTGCCTCAACCGCCGTTTTAAACCACGGACGCTCCGTAAGATCGATTCCTCTGGGCCAATCCCAATCAGGGACATGAAGAATTTCCGTTTCGGAACCCTCATGATAGAAAAAAAGACTGTTAAACCTGAATCCTTTTGTTTTGTTGTTCTGCAATTCACTGCCGATGTTCCGCATATATTCCATAACCGCGTCTTCACCGGCTCCTTGTACTATTATCTCGCGTATGATATTTGAAATGAGAATAAGCGAAGTTTCAGGCTCAACCAGTTCAGCCTTGATTTTCAGCCTGGTTTGATTCAGCAATTCAACGGCATTTCTGCTGTAAATACTGCGCATTGCGGTGCGAATATAGATGCGGTAAAGAAAAACCATGAGAATAAACGCCAGCACAACGAAAATCAACTGCCAAAACAACGGGCGTAAAGCTCGAATTTTCCTGAAAAAAAAATTAAACCCCGGCATATTTTAACATTCTACCATAAAAGGCAATATTATGCCTATTGCGTCCCAGCCGGAAAAACAGCGCAAAAAAAAGACCTGATCTGCGAGATCAGGTCTTTCCTGTGTTTTTTTTATATAACCCAAAAACCTTCTTTATTAAAGAGCGGGTTTTGGCTCTGCCGGCGGTTTCGGTTTCGGCTTCCTGACGGCTGGTTTCCTAGCAGGCTTCTTCGCGGCGGCTTTCTTCGCGCCGGGTTTCCTTCCTGCTGTTTTCTTCGCGCCGGTTTTCTTCTTCGCAGCGGGTTTCCTTCCTGCTGTTTTCTTCGCGCCGGTTTTCTTCTTCGCAGCGGGTTTCCTTCCTGCTGTCTTCTTCGCGCCGGTTTTCTTCTTCGGACCGGTTTTCTTCTTTGCACCAGTTTTCTTTTTCGCAGCGGTTTTCCTTGCCGCCGGCTTTTTCGCAGATGTTACTGCCATCTTCTTCTCCCCCTTTACAGGTTTTTTACTGCCTTTCACCTTGGCAGTGGCGGGTTTTCCAGTCTTCGCTGTGTCCCCTCCCTTTATGTTCTTTCCGGCGTTATTTATTACCGCCTGCGCGCCTGCAAGACGCGCCAACGGAACCCGGAATGGTGAACATGATACATAGCTTAACCCTGCTCTATAACAAAAGTCAATAGTCGCAGGATCGCCGCCGTGTTCTCCGCAGATCCCCATTTTGAGATCTGGTTTTTCAGATCGTCCTTCGCCGATCGCAAGCCTCATCAATCCTCCTACTCCGTCTTCGTCAATTGTCTTGAATGGATCAACATCAAGAACATTTTTCTGCAAATAAATTGGCAGGAAGGATGCAACATCATCGCGGCTGAAAGCGAAAGTCATCTGTGTAAGATCGTTTGTTCCAAAGCTGAAAAAATCAGCGTATTTGGCTATATGCGCAGAGCGAATCGCCGCGCGCGGCACTTCGATCATCGTGCCGATATTAACAGGAACTTTCACGTCCGCCGCGTTAAATACTTTTTCAAGGATCTTTTCCGCATTGGGGCGAAGAAGCCTTAATTCTCTTGCCGTAACGACAATCGGGATCATAATCTCAGGATGCACGGGAATTTTTTCTTTTACACATTCCACGGCAGCAAGAGCAATTGCCTCAACCTGCATATCGTAGATTTCAGGGTATGTTACCGCCAAACGGCAGCCGCGATGACCAAGCATCGGGTTGCTTTCGACAAGAGTCTCAATTACTGAGGTTAATTTTCCATGATCCACATTTAAATGAGCGGCAAGTTCATCAATTTCTTCCTTTGTATGAGGTACAAACTCATGAAGAGGCGGATCAAGAAGCCTTATGACTACAGGACGGCCTTCCATTGCCTTGAAAATACCGTAAAAATCTTTTTGTTGAAGCGGAAGAATCTTTTTAAGCTGAGCTTTTCGCTCCTCTTCCGTGTCCGCGACAATCATCGCGCGGAAGTGAATGAGTTTTTCCTTATCAAAGAACATATGTTCCGTGCGGCAAAGGCCGATGCCCTGAGCGCCGAAATTAAACGCCCTTTTCGCGTCTTCTGGCTGATCGGCGTTTGTTCTGACATCGAAGCCTTTAATCTTGCCGCGAACAGCCTTACTGCGCACTTCGTCGCACCATTTAAGAAAGGTATTCATATCTTTGGAAATTTCCGGCGCTACAAGCGGCAAACGGCCTTCGTATACTTCTCCAGAAGACCCGTCGATAGTTATCCAATCGCCTTCTTTAAACTCTTTTCCGCCAACATCAACAATTTTTCCCTGAACTATAACGCCTTTCGCGCCGGCGACGCATGGAGTGCCCATACCGCGCGCGACAACTGCGGCGTGGCTTGTCATACCGCCGGTTGATGTAAGAATACCCTGTGAAACAACCATTCCGCCAATATCTTCGGGACTTGTGTCTTTACGCACCAAAAGAACTTTTTCACCTTTCGCGTGCCAGCTTTCGGCATCTTTCGCGTTAAAAACGATTTTGCCAGTGGCCGCTCCCGGAGAAGCGTTCAATCCCTTTGTCAGAGCTTTCGCATCTTTTTGGGCTTTAAAATCGATCATCGGGTGCAAAAGCTGGTCAAGATGACCGGGCGTAACACGCAAGATAGCGGTGTTTTTATCAATTAAACCTTCGGCTACCATATCGACGGCGCATTTTACAGCCGCGGTTCCGGCACGTTTGCCGTTGCGGGTTTGCAGAAGGAAAAGAACGCCCTGCTGAACGGTAAATTCCATATCCTGCATATCTTTAAAATGTTTTTCCAGCCGATTTTTAATTCCGACAAGCTGTTTGTATATTGCCGGATTATCTTTTTCCAGTTTGGAAATTCTTTCCGGCGTTCTGATTCCCGCGACAACGTCCTCGCCCTGCGCGTTCATCAAATATTCGCCGTAGAAATCATTAGCGCCGGTACTCGGGTCGCGGCTGAAACATACGCCTGTTCCCGAATCATCGCCGAAATTGCCGAATACCATTGATTGAACATTTACCGCCGTTCCTTTCAGGTTGCGAATATCTTCAATTTGACGGTATTTTATGGCTCTTTCGCTCATCCACGAGCCAAAAACGGCGTTTATCGCGCCCCAAAGCTGATCAAGCGGATTTTGCGGAAAATCTTTACCTGCGTCTTTCTTTACGATTTTTTTGTATTCTTCAACAAGTTTTTCAAGATCGGCGGCTGTAAGGTCGGTATCAAGTTCAACTTTTTTTGCTTTTTTAACTGCATGAAGGGCTTCTTCGAAGTGATCATGCTTTACGCCCATCACAACATCACCGTACATTTGAATAAAACGCCTGTACGCGTCCCACGCAAAGCGCGGATTGCCCGTTTTTGCGGCAAGGCCCTTCACAGCTTTGTCGCTAATCCCCAGATTAAGGATTGTATCCATCATACCCGGCATGGATACTGCCGCTCCAGAACGAACAGAAACCAAAAGCGGATCATTCGGATCGCCAAGTTTCTTTTTCATTACCGACTCAAGTCTTTTAAGACCGGCTTCAACTTCTTCTTTTATGCCCGCAGGATACTTTTCTTTATTTTGATAATACGCGGCGCATACATCCGTTGAAATAGTAAATCCCGGCGGAACAGGAATACCAAGATTTGTCATCTCGGCAAGATTGGCTCCTTTGCCTCCCAACTCATTCTTCATCTTTGCATGACCTTCGGCTTTCCCCTGACCGAAGAAGTAAACGTTTTTTTGTTTAGCCATCAACTACCTCCTTAGTTTCAAATGCTATTTCAAAAAAGTACTTTCAAAACGGAAATCTTTCAAGTACTTCGATATTTTAACAACTTGGTTTTTTTTGATCAAGTCATTATAATAAATATTATGAACTATCTTGACCTTCCTGTCTACAAGAATTCAAAAAAAATTTTATCAATGCTTGAAAATAATCAAGCGCTTGTCGTGGAGAGTCCGACCGGTTCCGGCAAGACAACACAGCTTCCGGTAATACTTTATGAAGCCGGATACGCAAGCGGCGGCATCATCGGAGTGACACAGCCGAGACGCATCGCCGCCGTTTCTGTAAGCGAATTCATCGCAAGACAAACGGAAACCAGCATTCCGGGGCTAATTGGTTACAAAATGCGCTTCGCGGATCGTACCAATCACGAAACCAAAATCAAAATAATGACCGACGGAATCCTTTTACAGGAGATGAAACTCGATCCGTGGCTGTCAAAATACAGCCTTCTTGTGGTTGATGAAGCCCATGAACGCAGTTTAAACATCGATTTTATACTTGGATTACTAAAACGAGTGCTTGAAAGCAGGCGCGATTTCAAGGTAATAATCTCTTCGGCGACTATAAACGCGGAAGTTTTCTCCGAATACTTCGGAGAATGTCCCATTGTAAAGATAGACGCGCAGCGTTTCCCCGTTACATTGATCTACGATCCTCCAATAATAGGTTCATATCCGCCTAAATCCGAGCAAAAAGAGCGGTATAATCAAAAAAAACACGGTTCAAGAAACGAATCGAGAAACGGCGGCAGAGAATCAAATTTTAGAGCCGGAGATAACGCTGCGGAGGCGATTTTAGTTAAAATTGAAGCGATAACTACGCGTTTTATCAATGAAAAGCGCGAAGGAGATATTTTGATCTTCCTTTCAGGCGAAAAAATGATCAAAGACTGCATGAACCGCCTTACATTCAGTTCTGTCGGGAAAAATCTTCATCTTATTCCGCTTTACGGAAGACTCGGCAAGGAAGAACAGGAAAAAGTTTTTGAAGAAGCCCCAAAAGGCAAAACAAAGGTCGTTATTTCCACAAATAT
>JGI24698J34947_10000117_pt1 | contig 28041 bp, 34 predicted proteins | sample TergutMp193P3_FD_34947 | JGI IMG/M metagenome (IMG submission 34947) | reverse complement strand
GACGACAGGATTCGAACCTGTGGATACCGGCTCCAAAGACCGGTGGCTTACCGCTTGCCGACGTCCCATTTTTAAGAACACTACCATAAAATATGGGAACGAATCAAGGCAACTTTGAGAGATTTAGAAACCTGTAAATGTCAATTTTTCGGCTTTATCTAAAAAATTTCGGACACCATCCGGCAAGATCAGATATCGTCTGATCCATCTTCCTGTACATCGCCTGAATCGTACTTTTCCAGGATACGTCTTTGAAGTTCCGCGCGGAATTCGGGATGAATTGGATGAGCTACATCTTTGTACTCTCCTGCCCGTGTTTTCCGGCTGGGCATGGCGATAAAAACTCCGGTCTTACCCTCAATGATCTTTATATTGTGAACAACAAAGCAATCGTCAAATGTAACTGTTACATAGGCTTTTGGCTTTCCGCCCCCGGTCACTTTACGCACCCTGATATCTGTAATTTCCATGGCGTCTCCTCTCCTTTGAGGTCCAAAATTATCTTTACAGTATAACGCCGTTTTGTCACGAACGCAAGGAAAAAAATCAACTTATTGAAAATTTTAATATTTCAGGAGTTTTTTATACATTGCCTATAAGCATACTCATATTGTGAGTGTTTCAATGCCACATAATGCCAATTCCCCAATTACCGCTGTCGTATAAATTGCCGTAAAGCGTCAACTTGGAACTGCCACGGAAAATTAAGGCAAAACGCATGTAGGTTGTGTTAAAGGTCTGTGAAGGGGGAAAATCCTGTATCTGGATAAGGTAGGAATCTACCATGCCGTAGCCAAACCCCAGACCTATTTTTTTGCCGGGGAAATAAAATTCGCCCATGCCGCCGTAATGCCATTCCAGCAGCGGGGAGTAAATCTCCATAACTGACGGTACGCCAAGGCCCGCTCCGGCTTCGCCCAGAATTGATAACGCCATATTGGCAAAGTTAAATTTAACTCCAATCTGCAGCGGAATACCCAAAGTTAAAAGACTTTCATGCCACCCGTTCAGGTAAGCGCCCAGGTGAAAATCAAATTCCACTACTCTGTCATTCGTATCGTATCTGATGATAGTCGGAGATGCGCTCTTACCGGAAGACCTTTCGGCGTCTCCCCAATTATAATGTGTTCCGCCAAGTGAGAACAAATCCCTGTCAAAAGTAAACATTGTAGGCATATATTGTGGATCGTGCTCCACAATATAGTTTCCGCTTCTGGGATCGACATAATAGCCGTTCGTATCATACCAGGTAGCGTCAAGATAAATTACCCTGCCATCATCAAGCAGGATTTCATTCCAGGAATGATTCCCGATATGCGAAGAAACCTTGTAAATCTCACTCACTCCCGGAAGGCCTGAAAGTTTGTCATATACAAGATCCGAATAATCATCACCCAGACCCAAATATTTCACATCGGGATGAAACACCCACTGAGCGCCGCCGGGCGGTTTATACAGCCGCGAATAATCGTAATCGGTTTCCAGTACAAGTTGATCGACTGCTCTTTTTATTTCCCTGATGTTTCTTTCATCAAAACATATTTTGTGCATATCGGAAAAAGCCATAAAGTACTGATCCCAGCTTACATAATAAGCCCTGCTGGCGTCGCCGGGAATACGCCTTATGCCTTCATCCTTGCTCCCGTATCCTTTATTTGATCTGTTAAGAGTCCCCCAAACCACCAATCCCGCTCCTATCTCATAATGCGTATAGGTGTAACCGTCGGCTTCAAGCAGGGCTTTTAGTCTTTGAAAGTGCGGCGTATCTTCCACTTTCGGAGGCACGTATTCCGTTTCAATATTAATATCATACACGCGGCTGGAAGAAGCGCAGCCAAACAGAGTAAATGAGACAAGAATTATCGAGATTATTTTGCGCACATATTACCCCGTTTTTTAAACTTTTCATATATAAAGATACCATATTGGAAGATGTTTGTCAGTATTAACCGTTTTTAATTACGCTCTCTTTTCAGTTCAGCGCAATAACAGATAACAACACAGGTTCAAAAAGCACGAGTCCAGATATGCAGGTCATTGATCTTTTTCCAGATTATAAATACACGCGCGCTCCACAAAACTCCACTTACCCGCGCCGCGCAGAGCCGCCGCCGCTTTTTCCGCGATGTCCCTCTCTTTAAAAACCCCAAAACATGTAGAGCCTGCCCCGGAAAGAGCCGCGAAATCCGCTCCCAATTCCATCAGGGTGGAAATGATTTCGTTGTAAACGGATCTTTCAGGGTCTTTAAAAACCGGCAAAAAGTCATTCCTGAAATTCATTCCGAAATTTATCTCACAGAGGCACGGCAGCACAGAGAGAATTTGAGACTCCTTTATCTTATCTTCGTGCCGCGAACCGAAGGTTCGATGCGCCTCTGTGAGAGGACTTTGAGATCTATGTTTATCAAGCAACCGGAAGGCGGCGGCGGTATCGCTGGGGAAGCCGGGGTTGACAAGTACAAAAAAACAGCGGGGCGCTTCTACCGGCTTGATACATTCACCGCGGGCGCTTACCAGGGCGGCGCCTGTTTCGTAAATGAAAAAAGGGACGTCGCTGCCCAGGGAGGCTGCCATTTCCAAAAGAGAGCCGCGGCTTAGGGGAAAGCCGGCGAACCTGTTCAACGCCAAAAGCGTTGACGCGGCGTCTGAAGAACCGCCGCCAAGACCGCCGCCGGGGGGGATGCGTTTTTCTACCCTTATCTTCAGTCCCTCAAAAAAAGCGGTTTTTTCCCTGAACAGGGACAGAGCTTTAAAAATGATGTTTTTTTCCATGGGGAGGGTGAAATTCAGTCCTTCCATGACAATTTCCGTTGTTTTTCGGCCTGGAATGGGCTGGAAATGCAGAATATCGCCAAAATCAATGGCTAAAAAGATACTTTCAATATTGTGAAAACCATCAGGCCGCCTGTCCTTGACAGCCAGATGAAGGTTCAATTTAGCAGGCGCTTTAACAGTCAGCCCTGAAACAGTTGTTGACATCAAATAAAAATTAACATATTTAAGCCATTTTCAAAACCCGGTTAAATTTTAAAAAACCTCAATTTATTAAAAAAACCAGTTGACAATTCTGTAAATCCTCCCTTATGTTTCTAGAGGGAGGTCTTTATGGCCTCACCACTCGGTTTGGATTCAAAAAAGAGAAATTTTCAAGGGAGAGCATTATGGTTCTGAGCGGAGCTATGGATAATGAGGAACTTACGTTGATGCCTGTGGACGGTTGTGAAGCTTCATCTTTATACGAGGAGAACAGTCAATTACCGGTTTTCATCTTTGGCGATGATGATGATTACGACGATGACGAAGATGATTTTGACGATGATGACGACGACTTTGACGACGATGATGATGATTACGATGACGATGAACTGGAAGACGATGATGATGACGATGAAGATGACGACTACGACGATGATGAAGATGACGACTACGACGATGACGAAGAAGACGTAGATTACGACGACTTTGACGAGTAAAGGGTATAAGACCCTTCGTTTCCTCTTATTATTCCGGCGTTTCTGTGTGATGCGGCGGAATTGGAGCCCAAAGCCTTTCCAATTCGTAAAATTCCCGTACACGACCTGTCATCAGATGGATGATTATCCACCCCAAATCAATTAAACGCCAATCGTCGTCCGTACTCTTCCGGGAACGGCCAAGAATATCAATTTTCTTCTCACGGCAGAATTCCTTGATATGCCGGTCAAGACCGTCCATGTGGGTTCTGCTTGTGCATGTAGCGATAATAAAAAAGTCGGTCCAATTATTTATCCCGCGAAGATCCAGAACTGAAACATCCTGCCCGTTATGTTCCCGCAAAAGTTCGCCCAACTCTGAGACTACCATCTCTGAGATTACGAACACCGAGGGGTCAGTTTCCTGTAACGTATCTTCCATCAAAATCCCTTCCAATAATAAGGGTGAAATCCGCCTTGTATTCAAAATTTTGAATGTCAATCTCATTTTCCTCATCAGACAAATCAAATTCGCGGCGTATGTTTTCGCAGCGGATAACATCGGCAAAAGCCCTTACCATGCCTTCGTCTCCTGAACGGTGAATGATCACCGTATTATCGTAATTACTGCGATCGGCGTTGCCTATAGTGATAATGTCATAACCGAAACTCCTTAGCATTTCCGCCGTCCTTCCCGCAAGCCCGTTTACCGCCGTCCCGTTCAAAACCTCTACGGTTACAGACATGTCGTTAAAGGGATCTTCAAACTGACGGGTAAGCGTTCCCAGTGTCTGCCGCACAACCTCTTTTACAAGGTTTCCATCATAGAATGGAATTATAAGCATCTGTCCCGATATTTCCCGCAAATTTCCGCTGACAGACTGAATATTGGTGCGGTCCGGGTCTATGTATACAAATTCGTCAAAGAGCCGCATCAATGTACGCCGGTTCATGCCGGTTTTGAAAAATGAATAGAACAATTTTGCCGTTTCGGGATTTTTAAGCCTTTCGTTCATTCTTATCCAGCGGCCCAAAAGCCCAAGGAAGAAACGCTGTCTGCGAAACACTTCCATTTCCCGGTCTTCATAGCTCAGGCTGTACGACGCGTAAAGACCGGCCTTATCGCCGTCAAGAACCGTTATGCCGGAAGGAAACATGATAAGCGTATCCCCTTCCCTGCGCGACACGGGCGAAGGAATAAAAATCTCCACCCCTTCAAGAAGATCAACCATCGACACAAGATTTTCTTTTGTAATAACGACCGAAAAATTTATCTCTATCCCTAGAAGTTTTTCAATTTCATCTTCATAGCCGCCAACTCTCGCCGGTTCGTATACCCTGTCGATTCGATCCACCCGGTTGATTCTCGTTATTAAAAGCCCAAGTTCGCCCGGTATGTCAAAAATCGCCGCGCGCCTTGTTGACGGATAGTACATCAGCACATAGGTGCTAAGCGGCTTTCCTTCATCTTCGATAACAAAAAGTACGTTGATAACGCGGTTTACCGCAATAGCGTCATCTACCGGATTACTGCGCAGGGTATACACCGCGGCGGTAATTCCCACAATAACAAGAAGAACAATAAGGGCAAGCAGAAAACGCGAAGCGTCTGTTTTTAAAATTCTCAACGGCCTCTTTCCTTCATTTTCTCCAGAAAATGTAAAGTTTCCCCTGATATATTCAGGTCCCTTGATTGCAGCTTGCTGACGGTCTTTTTCAGCACCGCAAAGAAAATGCTGTCCAAATCATCTTCATAGCACATCCTCCTCAGCTCTGAATCGATATTTCTCGATACTTCGGCTTTATCGGCAATGTAGATAATTTTCGCGAGAAGCCCCATATTTCTTTTTCCCGATGTATGAACAGCGACCGCTTCAAGCACATCTTCATTATTAATGCAGAAACGCTCCCTAAGCAATACCGCGGCGGCTCTTCCATGCAGAAGATTGGGCTTTTCCCTTTCAAGATCGGTTATCTCCATGCCGTCCGATTTCGCGAGTTTCATCTGCTGTTTATTATCAAGTTCCTTTCCCAAATCGTGCGCAATTCCGGCAAGGTAGCCGGACATAGGGTCAAGACCGAACCGGCGGCAGAGATCGTACGCAAGCAGGGCGGTATTTCTGGAATGAAGGTAACGCCCAATACTGAGCGTTTCCCGCGCCGCGGATTCAATGCGCAAGACGGTATCATATCCGCAGTCTTTATCTGTTCCCGTATCGCCGGAAAAACCGTAAAGCCGCCTGTCCTCGATTATAGCCCTTACCCCCGCAGGCACAAGGGATCGCCAGTCTTTTCCCTCCATTATCCTTTGCCGGATTGTATGGGAAGAGATATTCATCACTTCGTTATCAATTACAGTATGGGCAAAAGGGTATTTAACTAAGGCGGAATTGAGCCTGCGGGCAACTGCAATTTCAGCTAACTTCAGGATTTTTTTACTGTCCCGCCAGTTGGTAAAATCCCCGGCAATATCATCGCCGATAATGAGTACAGGTTTTCCTGACGGCATGTAACGCCTGATAATATCCTCAAGCGTATCCACGGTATATGAAACTCCCTGCCGCCTTATTTCGCAATCGTCAACCGCAAGCCGGCTGTCGCCTGCGGCGGCTGCCGCAAGCATTTGCAGCCTGTCGTTCGCGCTGTCTTCCATGCCCTCAGCCGTCAACTTAAACGGGGAGCGGTACGCGGGTACCATTACAATCCTGTCCAGTTTCAGCGAAAAAACAGCCTTGTCAGCCAGAAAAATATGCCCAAGATGAACCGGATTAAAACTGCCACCCAATATTCCAAGTCTCACTCTTCCTCTCCTTCAAAAGCGTCAGTATCAAAACCATCGGGATCAAGAGTTGTTTCATTCTCGTTTGTTTCATTGTTTGCCTCTTCCGTCAAACGCAGGAAGGCTTGGGTCAGTTCTTTTATGCCGGCGCCTGAAAAAACCGAAATGCCGATAACTTCTTCCTCGGGGTACTTTTCCGCAAGTTCCAAAAGCCGTTCTGAGGTTTCTTCCAAATCGGTTTTTGTCCCGACGAGCAGGCGTTTTTTTTTGGAAAGTTCGCCTGAAAATGATTCAAGCTCATTCAGCAGAATGTCAAACGCCTCAAGATAATTATCGCCGGAAAGATCGACAAGAAAAGCCAGACCCGCTGTCCGCGAAATATGCTTGAGAAAACGGATGCCAAGCCCCGCTCCCCGCGAAGCGCCTTCTATAAGGCCGGGAATGTCGGCGATAATAATATCCCTTTCCCCCACGGTCAGCACTCCCAGATTGGGGATCTTTGTCGTAAAGGGATAGGCGGCTATTTTCGGCCTCGCGTTGGTAAAGCGGTCAAGCAGGCTTGATTTCCCAGCGTTTGGAAAACCCACAAGACCTATGTCAGCCATTATGCGCAATTCAACTTTCAGTTTTACGGTTTGTCCCGGCTTTCCGGGAAGGGCTTTTCTCGGCGCCTGGTTCACCGACGACTTGAAATGGATATTCCCCCAGCCGCCGTTTCCTCCCTTAAGAAAAACAAAATCCTGCAGGTTACGCGAAAAGTCCCGTATTATCTCCCCGGTTTCCGCGTCGCGTATCAGCGATCCCGGCGGCAGCGGGATAATAACATCCGCACCGTTATGACCGTATCTACCTGAGTTTTCACCGTCGCGTCCATTTTCCGCCCTGAAGTTGTGTTTGTACCGCAGATGGGCGAGGGTACGCAAATTACGCCTGACAGTGAACACTACATCCCCTCCCCTGCCGCCGTCCCCGCCTGAAGGCCCGCCCCTTGGAACATATTTTTCCCGACGGAAAGCCGCGCACCCATTTCCGCCACAGCCTGAGGAAACCTCAATTAACGCTTCATCGGCAAACTTTTCCATGCATACAAAATGAATTTACCCGGCACCTAAAAATACAATTGACTTGTTCGGGAACCCGGTTGGTTCCCTCACAAGTCCTGCATTTTTTCGGGCTTGACTTTTTAAAAAGTCAGCCTTACAAAAATGCGGTTTTTATATGGAAGTTGTTCAGAAACTGAAGTTTCAGAACAACTCTAATATGCTGCCGGTATTACAACGAGGCTTTTTGATATTTTTAGGTGCTTGGCTGAACGACCGACGCCAGTTTGCGGCCGCGGCGCTGGTGGAAGCTGACCTTTCCATCCGCAAGGGCAAAAAGGGTGTAATCGCCGCCGCAGCCTACATTGTTTCCAGGATGGATTTTAGTTCCCCTCTGGCGGGCGATAATGGTTCCAGCCTTGACAATGGTTCCATCCGATGCCTTTATTCCCAGATATTTGGGGTTTGAATCCCGTCCGTTCTTTGCGCCGCTTCCGCCGCGTTTCCGTGCCATGTTAACCCTCCTGAAACCAACAAAAACCCCGGTTGGGTTTTTATTGGTTTCTTAGGAGAAAACCGTAATACGGTTTTCTCCATAAAAAATTTAGGTAAACATTTAAAAACTGAAGTTTTTAAATGTTAATTTACAGTTATTGGGGTATTCCTGAGCTACGGACTTTAGTCCCTCAATCAGAAATACCCCCGCGGCGAAAAGGAAATCCCTTCCCTCCGCGTCATAATCGGCTTCCAGCCACAGCTTGCCCTTTTCAGGCGCGCCGCCGCGAACCGTAATCCCCTTCCTGCCGGAAAGGACGCTCAAAGCCGTCCTCATTAAAACCGAAATAGCGGCGCAGACAATGTCGGTTCCGGCTTTTCCCGCTCCGGCATGACCGTCCGCTTTACAAGCCCTCAAAGTTCCGTCATTTTCCAGTACCGCTTCTATCTCAACCAAATTTAGCCCTAGGTTTTATGAAATTTCCCCAATCTTTATAATTGAGTATTGCTGACGGTGCCCCTGTTTTCGGCGGTAATCTTTCTTGGGTTTGTACTTAAAAACGATGATTTTATCGTCTTTTCCATGAGATTCCACTATAGCGGACACTTTCGCACCCTCAATATATGGGCTGCCTACCGATACCGAATCGCCGGAAACGAGGAGTACCGTATCAATATTAACGGCGGTTCCGGGTTCGGCGTCAATTTTGTCAACTTTAAGCAGAGCGCCCTTCTCGGCCTTATACTGCTTTCCTTTAAATTCTACCAGCGCGTACATCATCTTCTCCAAAAATCAATGGTATTAACTTATATATCAAACTGAAAAAATAGTCAAGTGAGATCCTTGCAAGAGTCTCACTGTCGACCGGCAGTAAGCTGTCCGATGTTATAAAGTTCATGTATCTGTGTATAAACAGGCGGCTGATTTCCCGAGTTTTTTTTGTCTATTTCCACCAGGCTTGTATACAGTTCATACAGGAGATCGGCGAAAATCTGCAAATTGGAGGAAAAGTTGTTTGCCGTCATATTCAGGAGTACCTTGTCATCATCGTCGCTTGGGATGGCTTTTATTTTAATTCTGATGGAAACCTTATTCTTGGCAACATCCACTAAATGAGCGCAGGCGGCTATTTGCCTGTACAATTCGTCAAGATGAAAACCATGATAACGGAACTGTTCCATCTTTTCGGTGAGAATCTCAATCAGATCCCAGGTGGTTTTATCAATCTGAAGCTGCAGCAAAACTGGCCGTAAAAACCGGTTTGCGACATTACTACGGTAATGTTCGCCGATCCGTTCAATCAACCTGATAACATTGGCGTCTTTTATCCGGTCCAAAACAGCCTCCGCCACAATGTTAGCACTCACAGGATGGAATGACAAGCGGTAATTCTCACCTGACAAACCTGAACCATTTGTGTATATTATCATTAATGCGCGTATTTACATGCTGTGCCGGCATTTTTGCCGTTTTATTTTTTTCCTGCGGCGGAAATAAAACCGCGCAAATTTGGACGGATCGTCCTGAATTTGCGCTTTACGGCGAATATTTTAACAATTCACAGAGCCAATACAAGGTTTCCGTAAGGTATTTTGATTTTCCAGCCGCAGAACTGGAAAGAACCAATACAAGTCCCGATATTATTGTGGCAAGCTGGCTGAAAAACTCCTCTACGGGGACTCACTTTAAATCCATTGATAATTTATTTGGAGCGAATAAACTTTCAAGAAGCGTCTTTTACCCGCGTCTTTTGGCGATTGGCAGGATAGAAAGAAATCAATTCCTTTTGCCTGTTTCATTTAACATTCCAGCGTTGATTTTCTCCATGGACAGGGAACAGGAATTTTCCAGTCAGTTCACCATCAATTTTGACGAGATAAAAAATTTAAGCGGAAACTACAATGTATTAAACCGCGGCGCCTATACGCAAATGGGATTTTCTCCACTCTGGAACACCGGCTTTCTGTTTCAGACAGCCGTTCTGTTTGGGGCGTCGTTCACGGAAGCGTCTGTGCTTGACTGGGATAACGCCGCCCTGGAACGTTCAATGGATTTCATCTACAACTGGACTCATGAAATAAACTACAACAATCAGGCGGAAGAGGATTTTACATTTAAATACTTTTTCGAGCCTATAGAGAAACTTATTCAATCGGGACGCATCCTTTTTTCCTACATGGAAAGCGGCGATCTTTTTACCTTAAGTGAAGACAACAGGAACAACACGGATTTCCGCTGGATTATGGAGCAAAATACCATTCCTATTACCGAGGATATGGTTTATCTTGGCATCCCAAAGAAGGCGAAATCCCAAAAAGCGGCGGCTGCTTTTATTCAGTGGTTTTTCCAGACTGAAAGCCAAAGGCAGCTTCTGGAGTACAGCAGGGCAAACCGGATAAACGAAAGCGTTTTCGGCATCTGCGGCGGTTTTTCCTCCTTAAGTCCCGTTACAGAACAGATCTTCCCAAGGTTTTATCCTCAACTTCTGGGCCGTATGCCGCCTTCGGAGTTTCTTGTCCCTCCCAATGTCGTCCCCGGTAATTGGGCGGCTATTAAAGAGCGGGTAATCCTCCCCTACCTTAACGAACGCGCCCGAAACGAAAACGCGGACGGCATCTACCCCCTTGAAAGACGCCTCTTGGACTGGCTGCGTCTGAACCGCTGACTACAGGCTGTTCCAAAACTTCAGCTTTTGGAACAGCTACTTTAGATTTAAGGGAAAAAGCGGCTTTTAGACGCTTTTTCCAAGAGATTGTTCCAAAACTAACCGAGTTTTTGAACAATCTCATTTTAGCTAAAACACATTTTTTCCGATATTCAAAATAGGAGAACCGTAAGATGAATATCGGATCTGTTTCATCACATGCCTTCCCAAGTATCGGCTACGCCATGAGCGCGTCCAGGAACGGCAGAATGTCCCTTCCTGTTTCTCCCGGTCTGGTAATTTATTCGCATTTCAAGCATGTTTCCGGCACTCCCGCCCCCGAAGGCACGAGCGGAGTGAATATCTCCAGATTGAAAATCCTCGATACGCTGATTGAACAGTTGTCCAAAATGAAAAAGCAGTCCTCCGTGGATCACGGCGAGTTAAGTGAAAACGACGAAAAACGTATTAACGCGCTGATCGAACAGTATCAAAAACAAATAAAAGCCGCCCAGGCGGTAAGTTTTTACACTCCCGCCGCCCCTGCCACCGGAGCGCTCTTTAACATCAGCGCCTGAGTCCAGCAACCGGCTAATGACAAGGAATATTTTCAGGATTTTTCTTTCAGCAAACATGCCCTGCAAAGGGCAATGAAACTTTCGGCGCTTCCGCCTATATCCACCTGATCGGCGCTGGTGTCATTTACCTTGTATGAAAAGGACGCTTCATAGGAACCGCATCTGGAACACACCGCCTTAAGGAAAATAATCTCATCAACCAGCGGTATCATCTGTTGGGTTACTTTCCACTCCCCCTGATGCCTGTCGCCGTTTAAGGCGGAAATGAAAACTCTTTTTCCCTTACTTGCCCAATCCACGCTGTGGTACAGGCTCTTGAAAAATTGCCCCTCGTCTACACAGATGACATCGTATTTATCAGACGGAACATCTTTCAGATCGTCAACATTGTAACTGTCAAAATCGCTGAATTCCCATTTTGAATGGGTAAAAAATTCCCTCGTATCGGTTTTCGGCCTTACTATACAACAGGGAATTTTCGCTATTGTCGCTTTATCAATTTCACTTAACAAAATGGAGCTTTTCCCGGAAAACATCGGTCCCAACAGCAGTGTAATTTTTCCCGCTTTCATATTTTATAGCATACTACCATTCATCCCGCCGGTTAAGCAACCGTCAACGCATAACGACAGATTCCCAAAAATCCGCTTGAGTTTATCTATACATTCATATATTATTACATTAAAACGGAGGCGGATAGATGGGTAATCAGGAAAACCTTGAGTTAATTGAAATGTTTAAAAGACTGAGGGTTACGGATGTCCGTGACGGAATGGATTGGATGGGTTATCATCATTACGGAACGGTTGATTACAGAATCCGCCCGCTTTTCAGGCCGGAAACAAGCGTTATCGGTATCGCCAGAACCGCGCGTTACGTTCCCTATGAAGGACCGGTTCCGGGCCTCCCGCCTGAGGAATACAGAAAATGGGTGCAGATGTACTATACGGAAGTCTGCTACGACCCCTGGACCAACGATATTCAGGAGGGAGATTTTATCTGCCTTGATATCGCCGGCATTGACGTTGGGCTTCTGGGTTCCAACAACACCCTGAACTGCAAGAAACGCGGCGCGGTAGGTTTTATGACCAACGGCGGCGGCATCCGGGACACCGACGAATGTATCCTGCAGAAAATCCACGTCTGGTCGATGCACGTTTCACAGCCCATGGATCAGGCGAGAATCCGCTACATTGACAAAGACATCCCGATAGCCATAGGCGGAGTGGCAGTTTACCCGGGCGATGTGGTTGTGGCGGACGGAGACGGCGTTATCGTAGTCCCCAGAAAAGCGGCGAAAGACGTAGCCAAATACGCCTGGCAGGAAGCCAGCGCTGACAAAAAATCCCGCAAACAGCTTTACATCGACCTTGGAATGAAACTTGATGACACTTTAGAGTGAGGTATAATCATGTTAGTTGAAAGAACTTCCATAAAGAATCTGATTTTTATCCGGCTTAATCCGGGGGATGATCTGCTGGCGGCTCTTCAGGAAGGGGCAAAAAAGCACAACATAAAAAACGCGGTGATTCTCTGCGGCATAGGGTCGGCAAGGAGCCACCATTTTCATGTTGTCGGCACGCGAGAAAACCCGCCCAGAAACGACTTTGTAAAGGCGGAAAAAGCCTCCGATATTGCCGGTATCAGCGGCTACATTATTGAGGGGCGGGTCCACGCGCACATTGTCCATTCAGACACGGAAATCGCCTTTGGCGGACACCTTGAACCCGGCGTGGAAGTTTTAACTTTCGCGATCATCACTCTGGCGGAAGTGGACTACGACTTTAGCGGATTTGACAGCATTGGGGATATTGAAAGCTTCAGGAAATGAAGCTACGGCATATTCGCTTTCATTATATCCAGCAGGTCTTTGTCTACCTGTAGCCCGTCTATCTCCGTGTAGGACGCGCCGGGCCTGCCATGCTCCACGATACCGAAGGGTCCTTTGAAATTCCACAGGGCGTAACCCCAACCCAGTTCCTTATAAAGCGACATCAAATCGGACAGCCAGCGCAGGGCTACGTCATTCGGCGTTTTGTTGAAGCAGCCGAATTCCCCGATATGTATTTCCGCGCCTTTCTTCTGGACGGCAAGCCAGGGCGCGTAAAACTTTTTCAGTCCGTCCCTGTCCCAGAATTTGCCTGAGGTTTTGCCGGGGTACACGGGTTTCTCCCATTTTATATCCCCGCACCAGCCGGCACCGTTGTGGCTTATCTGGAAGGGCTGGTAGCCCCTTCCGCTGTGGATTGCCCCTGAATCCGCCAGTTCGGGCATCGCTTCGTGGCCGCCGCCGACCCCGTCGATAATAACCGGACGCGCGGGGTCAACATCCTTGATTGCCTTGATTACGGCCCGCATAATCTGCGCGTGATGCTTTCGCGTAAAGCCGTATTTCCCTACGGAGGGCGGCTCGTTCAGCAAATCGAAGCTCATCGTTTCCGGCGGGACGCCCTTGTACCGCTTGGCAAAACCTTCCCACAGAAACCGGAACGCCTCGTAAGCCACTCCATCCTTCCAGAGATTGTGCTTTTCAAGTTCGTTGCGGTTGATGCAATAACCCGGGGCGCGGTGCAGATTGAGGGAGAAGTGCAAGCCCCGCTTTCGGCACGCTTCGTAGTAACCGTCGATTTTTTCAAATACACGCTCGTCAGGATTCCAGTAATCGAAATCCTTTGTCCAGAAACGGTAATCTGTCGGGATACGGATAAATTTAAATCCCTGGTTGGCAATAAAATCCAGTTCCCGCTCGTTTACTTCGCCGGGCGGCTGCCCGTGAAATGAAAACATATAAAGCATGTTGAAACCGCAATAACGCATAAAAACCCCCTCAAAAATCTTGCCTTTTTGCCGTTTTTTCTTATAATATCAGTATACATGGCGCGTGAACAGATTGCACCGACAAAAAGCAACCTCTTAAAAGTCAAGGAAAGGCTGAATATCGCAAAGGAAGGTTATGACCTTTTGGAGCAAAAACGGGAAATTTTGGTCTCAGAGCTGATGCGCAGGGTAGAAGAGGTAAAAATCCTGGAACGCGATCTTGACAATAGGGTGGAAACAGCCTATCCATGTCTTAAACGGATGCTTATCGTGGTGGGAAGGGAACGCGCCCAAAGGCTGGCGCAAAAGGTTACCTATCAGTTTGAATTGAATGAAAAGCAGGTAATTGCCGCCGGAATGAAGCTGCCGGGACTGGAAGTGCGTTTTCCGGCGAGGGATTTGAAGTATTCTCCCGCAAATTCATTTGCAGAATGTGATGAAACCGTGTTAGAATTCTTTGAGCTTCTCAAAATATGTACCGAACTGGCGGCGATCAGGACTATCGCGTGGCGGCTTGCGCGGGAGGTCCGGCGGACTCAGCGGCGGGTAAACGCCTTGGAAAAGATGGTAATACCTACAGCCAGCGAAACAAGGACTTATATTGAGTCAGTACTGGAAGAACGGGAGAGGGACTCCTTTTTTACCAGTAAGCTACTAAAAAAGAAAGGAGTATCAAGGCCAGCAGGATGAAGCCTCTCATATCCAATATCGTTACCGTAGTTACAGGAACAGACGCCTCTATTTTAGCCGCAAAGTACGCTATTGTTATGTCCAAAATTTACCGGTGTAAACTGGACGCTGTCTACGTGGTGGATACCGCAACGATCAAACAGCTTACATTGAGCAAGATTTTCATTCAGGAAGAGGGAATCGAATACGAAAAAAGCCTGGAGGCTAACGGCAACCGTTATCTTACCTTTGTGGAAGAACTCGCGAACGCGAAGGGCGTCAAACTTGAGCGGATATTGCGCAGGGGCGCGATATACACCGAAGTCCTCAGCGTAGCGGATGAAAAAAAAGCCGATCTGATCCTGCTTGGCGGCTGGGAAAAAGACACGAAAACCAAGGATATAATCGGTACTTCACACAGGGAAATTATGGCAAACGCGAAATGTTCGGTAATGCTTGTGAAGGAACCAACAATTGATCAAATTTATAAAAATGCCTGAAAACACCAGGGCGGAGATTTTATGAGAATAGCGGTTATCAGCGCGCCGGCGGCAAGAAGAGAGCCGCCTGATTATGTGCGTTCATTTGCGAAGGGAATGGAATCCATGGGACACCGTGTTGATGTTGTTGACGCGTGGACTGAGGACGGATTCAGACTTCCGGGCTATGAGTATATAGTGGTGGCGGCGGAGCCCAATCACATATTAACAGGAAAAATTCCCCTGTGTATTTCAAAGATACTCGCGGCAGGAAGTTCCCTTGCCGGAAAAAAGGGAGCCGCTTTTATAAAAAAGTCAGGTCTTTTCAACAGCCGCGCCCTTTCCAACCTGATGAAAGCCATGGAAAAAGAGGGCATGATAATCAACTGGAGCGATATTTTATTCAACCCTCCCCACGCTGAGGCGATGGGCAAACACATTGGCGCATAACAAAATTGAAAAACCATTACGATCTGCTTGGAATAACAAACAACGCTTCCACTTCTGAAATAAAAAAAGCTTTCCGTGACAAAGCCAAACAGCTCCACCCAGACATCGCCGGTCAAGATCATGGCGAATCAATGCGCAAACTCATCAGCGCCTATGAGATTCTCTGTAATCCTGAACGCCGTTTTGAATACGACAAGGCGTATTCGCGCTTCATAAAAAAGTGCGGCTTTGATTACCGCACATGGCTTAACGAACAGGACGATCCATCCTGTCAGGCAAAACTCATCTTCTATGAACTGCTCCGCCTTGAGGAAGAGCGCGCTATTTCCATCTGGCGAAAAAACGGGGGGCTTGCCTTTCATATGGAAAAATATATGGACAGGGAGGACTGGCTTGACTGCCAGTACATTCTCGCGGAAGAACTGGACAAGAGGGGCTTTTCATTCGAGGCGTTCAAACTGTTAGCTGCAATACTAGCGGAAGAGGAGCGCCGTCCGTACTTCAAACTTTTTACCGTCGAAATAAAAAATTACCTTAAAAGCATTGTCAAACTCAGGTTAAAGGCGCAGGTTGACGAAGAAACATGGATCGACTGCATGGAAACAATGATGGGACTTGGCTTTTCCGCGCGGGATGAAATCCGCTTTAAGCGTTCCATGGCGGATACGCTTGTAAAAATAAGGGCATCATGATCCGTCTTAAAAACGAAAAGCAAATTGACGGTATCAGGAAATCATGCAAGATGCTTTCCGCCATGTACCGCGAACTGATCCCGCTTGTAAAGCCCGGCGTTCAAACAATTGAAATTGATCACTGGGTAAGGGACTGGATTAAAAAAGCGGGAGGGAGGCCTGTTTTTCTGGGCTACACCCTCAAGAAAAAACCCTACCCTGCCGCGATTTGCATTTCCATAAACGAAGAGGTGATCCACGGAATCCCGTCAAAGAGGCGCATCCGTGAAGGGGATCTTGTCTCACTGGACTGCGGCATAGAACTTGACGGCTTTATAAGCGATCAGGCTGTCAGCATCGAAGCCGGGCGGGTGAGTAAGGAGGTGAGGGACCTGAACGCCGTTACTGTTGAATGTCTTTACCGGGCTATCGAAGCGGCAAAAGCCGGGGACAGGCTCCTTCAGATTGCGCGCGCCGTGGAAAGCCGCGCGAATGTTTCCGGCTACGGAATTGTCCGCGAATACTGCGGCCACGGGGTTGGGCTTGCCCTGCATGAGGACCCGCAGGTTCCCAATTATGCCCACGGCTCAAACCCGAGGATGAACAACGGTATGGTTATCGCGATTGAACCGATGATCAACATGGGAACCGCGGATGTAGAAGTTCTTGACGATGAGTGGACAGTGGTCACAGCCGATCAAAAAGTATCCGCCCATTGGGAACACACAGTCGCGATTTTCAAAGGGCACACGGAAATTTTAACCGATCCTCTGGAACAGCACGTCATTGGGCTTGCTCGGGAACTCGGTTAGTCCCCTCGCAAGCCCGGCATTTTTTCGGGCTTGACTTTTTAAAAAGTCAGCCCTGCAAAAATGCGATTTTTAAGGAAGTTGTTCAGAAACTGATGTTTCAGAACAACTCAATTTTGTAACTATTCATGGGATTGGTAAATTTGTTAAGATAGAAGAAGTGAATAACATTTTCAGGAGTCGTTTATGAACATTGTACGAAAACTTTCATCAAAAAACCTGTTTGTCTTTAATCTGGTTTTTATCGGGATCATTTTTGGGTTTTCCCTGGCCTTTTTGTCATTTTCCTGCTCCACACCCAGGGCGCGGGTTCAGGCCCAGGAAAGTCAGGTTATAATTCCTGAGGATGCCCTTTCCATAGCGGAAGGCTTGCAGACAGCTTTCCATTCGGTATCCGAAAAAACACTGCCTTCCGTGGTCGAAATAATAACCATTTCCATAAGGAGGCAGCAGACTCCAAGTATCCCCGGTATCCCCTGGGACTTTTTCTTCGGACCGCGTGACGGACAAAATAATCAGGAGCGTGAATACCGTTCCCAGGGACTCGGATCGGGAATTATCGTCAGATATATAAATGGGACTTATTATGTCCTTACCAACAATCACGTCGTGGATGGAGCGTCAGAGATCAGCGTCACCACCAGGGATGGGATGGAGTATCCCGCGGAACTGGTGGGAACGGACGAGCGCAAAGACCTGGCGTTGGTTTCTTTTAAAACCAACGACGCTTACCCCCTGGCGGTTCTAGGTGATTCTGACAGAGTGGAAGTCGGAGACTGGGCAATCGCTATGGGCAATCCGCTTGGGGAGCAGTTTTCATTTTCCGTAACGCTGGGTATCGTAAGCGCGCTTGGGCGCACAGGCGGACCCGGCAACAACATCAACGATTTTATACAAACGGACGCTCCCATCAATCAGGGAAACTCAGGCGGCCCCCTTGTAAATATCAGGGGAGAAGTGATTGGCATCAACACCTGGATTGCAAGTAACGCGTCCGGCGGAGGGAACGTAGGACTGGGGTTTGCCATTCCAATCAACAACGCCAAACGTACCATTGATGAATTTATTCAAACAGGCTCTATCAGCTACGGCTGGCTCGGCATTTCAATGCAGGAACAACCCACCAGGGAAACTATCACTGAGCTTGGACTCGACGGAAAACGCGGCGCTTTGGCTTCCCAGGTTTTCCTTGGATCTCCCGCCGACAGAGGCGGCATAAAACCCGGTGATTTTATTACCCATGTGAACGGCAGGGAAGTAAGGGGAAGCAGCCAGCTTACAATGCTGGTAGGCGATCTGAGACCCGGCGACAGGGCTACATTCACCGTTATAAGAGACAGGGTAGCAATGGACATTCAAGTCCGTATCGAAGCCCGCACCGATCAGGCAGCGTCTGACAATAGAAATCTCTGGCCCGGCGTTACCGTGGTTCCCCTGACAGATCAGCTTAGGGAAGGACTTGATCTTCCCAGAAACGCGAGAGGTCTTGTGGTAGCGCAGGTTACTGCGGGAAGCCCTGCGGATATTGTGGGCTTGAGACTTGGCGACAGGATCTTGTCAATTAACGGCGTAAATGTTGCAGATACCGCGGCGTTCTACAGGGTGTTACGTGAAAGAACAGCCAGTGAACTATGGTTCGGCATACAAAGAGGCGAATCAACGCTGGAATCGCTGAGGTTCAAGAGGTAACTTCCAAAGATTTTCACACGGAGGCGCGGGATCTGTCTTTGTGCCTCCGTGCGGAAAGAAAGTTAAACGTCAACTCTGAACAAAGGTCTTTTGGTGCGGTTCAGGTCGTAGTTGAGGATATCCGTGTTGAAGCGGCGTTCCGCTTCCAGTGTTGAAGGCGGGCCGTGACCGGGCAGCACAAGATAGTCGCCGGGAAGGGAAAGAAGGCGGCTGCGGAGTTTGTTCATCTGAGTAGTGGCTCCGTATGCGCTGGCGGTGCTGCCCACAAGACCGGCTGTAAGCACATCCCCTGTAAATAACATTCCACGGATACGGTAAACCAGGGAATCGGAAGAATGACCCGGGATGGAAATAACTTCCACAGAAAAACCGGCTATATTAAACTGGTCGCCGTCTTTTACCATTGTGGTTTTGTGATCCATTATGTTCTGATTAACCGCGAAAACCTCGGCGTTGTAAATTCGCTTTAATGTGCGCAGACCCCTTACATGGCTAATATGATCATGGGTTACAAGAACAGCCTTTATATCAAAGTTGTTGTTTTCTATGGTTTCCAGAGTAATATTTTCCATGCTTCCGGGATCAACAATAATGGCGGCGTTTGATTCCGGCGTACCTGAGTCATCAGATCCAAGAATATAGCAGTTGCTGAAACCGTAGGAACAGTATTGAAAAAAAAGTTTCATCTTTCTTCCGTTTCAAATACAGCTTCAGCCGTGTTTGACGATTTAAACAAAACGTCTTTTTGTTTCGCGCTGGCATAATACACACGTTTTAAATTGCAATTAACAAAAGTGGTTTTTTCCAGATCCGCGCTTATGAACCGGCTGTTGTATAAATTGGAATTATCAAATGAAGTTTCAGAAATTGCCGCGCCTTCAAAATTAACATGAATGATTTCCGATTCTTCAAAATTACAGTTTACAATACTGCAACCGGCAAATGATAAAAACTGAATATCCGATTTGAAAAAATCGCAAGACTGAAAGCCGGCGAAATCAAAAAAGCTCATCCCTATCCTGACGCCGGAAAAATTACAGTGGAAAAACGAAGCGTCCCTAAAATTACAGCCATATAAATTATGATCCGAGAAATCAATGTTTTCAAAATAAAAACCCGATACGTTAAGGTCCCTGATTGTCTTGTTTTGCACTATAAATTCGCAAATGCGTTTTATTTCCTGCTCGGGATTCGCCATATGAATGAAACAAAGATTATAACCTGTAATAGCAGGCCTTCCGCATCCGGCGGCGCAAAGTTTATCTGTAAACATCCTTTTTTCATTTTAATATATTTTCATCTTTACAACCAGTCCCAGTGCAGGGTAAAATGTCAAATCATGTGCTGGTATTGCGGTTCACCCGTTATTGACGCGGAGCCGATTGGTCGTTCCATGCGGTGTCAAACCTGTGGAAAGGATCTGCGCTCCTGTAAAAATTGCCGTTTCTTCCTCCAGGGCGCGCACGGAGACTGCCGTGAAACCAGCGCGGAAAGGCAGACGGACAAGGAACGTTCAAATTTCTGCGATTGGTTCTCTCTGGACGCGAAATTCCGCTCTCAAACGCCTGGTCAGACAAGGGATATGGAGAAAGCCTCAAGTTCAAGGGCCGCGCTGGAAGATCTTTTCAAATAGTTATGGATAATAGACCTGTACTTTTTTTTGATTCTGGCGCCGGCGGAATTCCCTATTGCCGTGATTTTATAAGGCGTAACCCGCATGAAGCCGTCTGCTACCTTGCCGACCGCCTGAACTTTCCCTACGGCCCGCGCGAGAAGGAAGAGCTTGTCTGTATCCTGATCTCGCTGACAGAAAAACTTTTAAAAACAATTAACCCGAAAATTTTTGTATTAGCCTGCAATACCGCTTCCATTTCCGCTCTTGCCCCATTAAGAGAAAAATTTCCACAGCTTCCCTTTGTCGGTACTGTTCCCGCGGTAAAGCCTGCGGCAAACGCAAGCAAGTGCGGGAAAGTCGGCGTTCTTGGTACGGAGCGTACCATTGAAGATATTCGCGGACTGAACCTGGCGGAAAACTGTGAAATTTTCGGAATAGCCGCGCCTGAACTGGTTGAATTTATCGAACAGCGTTATGAGAAAACAGGTGAAGAAGAAAGGGCAGAGATTGTAAAAAAATATATCGCCCTTTTTCGTGCAGAAAAAATAGACAACATAGTACTTGGCTGTACGCACTTTTTGTTTCTCCTTGAAGAGTTCAGGCGCGAAGCTTCTCCCTTTATAAAAATCTTTGATTCGCTTGATGGAATCACAAAACGCGTCGAATACCTGTTAGATGAAGATAACTGCGCTCTGCGGGCGGAAGAAAAATCTCATCCTCGGCACCGGCTCCTGCTTACCGGCGCGGAACCGTCCGATTCTTTCTGGCAAAACCGCGCGAAAGCATTGGGTTTCAACCTGAATTTGTTAAGTGAAATATGAAAAACGAAACGGAAATCCTGAAAGGGCTTGTTATTCGTGGTTCACGCAACATAATGACCGTGCGGATTGAAAGTGAGAATGATCCGTCAATTGAACTTGAATGCAGGATAAAAGGAAAAGTTTTAAAAGATTCCGGTGGCTACTACAATCCCCTTGCCCCCGGAGACCTGGTTGTCGTGGAACATCAAAAAAACTCTAAGAACGCGCTTATCCTTTCTGTAGAAAAGAGACGCAATCTTTTCAGCCGTTTTAACCAGAAAGGCTCTGCCAGCCAGCTTCTCGCGGCAAATGTCGATCTTGCGCTGTGCTTCTGCACTCCATCTTCCCCTCCTTTCAGGCCGAGGTTTTTGGATCGTGTTCTGCTGCAGGCGGATATTGCCGGAATTGATGCCCTTGTTATCTGCAACAAAATAGATCTTTACTCAGGAGATATTGACATAGAAGAGCGGCTTGAAGATTTCAGGCGAATAGGTTATAAAGTACTAAGTGTTTCGGCAAGGACAGGAGAGGGGCTTGACGAGCTTCATCGTGAGATAGCCGGAAAAACCTGCGTTTTGACAGGCCAGTCAGGCGTTGGAAAATCCAGCCTGATAAACGCCTTGCAGCCGGGGCTGAATATCAGGGAAGGAAGCCTGAATGAAAAATACGACAGGGGTGTACACACAACAACCATGTCATTCATGGTTGAACTTCCAGATGGTACGCGGCTCATCGACACTCCGGGAGTACGTTTGTTCGTCCCCGACGGAATACAGAAAAGCGAGCTTGTTTCCCACATGAAGGAATTCGCGTCCCTCGCCGGCAAATGCAGTTTCGGCATGTCATGTTCGCACAGGACAGAGCCGGGCTGTAAAATAATGGAGGCCGTCGCGGCCGGCGTAATTCACGAAGATCGCTACGAAAGTTTTCTGCGCATCTTCGACGATCTTGAGGGTAAGAACAACAATGATCGATAAAAAAACACTTGCTGAAAAAACTCAATCCCTCCTTGAATATCCGCAGATAATGGAAAATGTCGCGTCACACGCGGCAAGCGAAGAAGCCGCCGCCATTTTAAGGGAATCAAAACCTGTTTATGACGCGCAGGAAGCGGAGAAAACAAAAACAAAAGTTGTCGCTATCCATACGCTGATAAAATCTTTCAGCGACGAGCCCCATTCATGGCTGCCCTCAATTGGTTTCCTCCTTCCAAAAATAGAAACTTCCGGTACCGTTTTGGACATTGACGAAGCCCTTGCAATCGGGCTGTTTATTGAACGCGCCTGTGAATTGAGGAATTGGATCATTAAGGACCGCTCGGGCACAGAGCAGGAAACAACGGGAAAAACCGCTCTTTTTGCCATGCTGGGCTATATTCCCGATTCTATTGAAGGCGGCTCATTTCCAAACTGCGATCCTGTCGCGGCGGAAATTTTCAAAGTTATAGACAGGGAGGGCAATCTTCGCGACATTCCCGCGTTACGCGCCATCAGGAGGCGCATAAGTTCTCTTGAAAAAGAACTCAAAAGCGCGGTCGGCAAATATTCTACCAACGATGAATACAAGCGTATGCTGCAATCTCCTCTTCCCTCTCAGCGCGACGGAAGGACGGTGCTTGCAGTAAAAGCAAACTTTCGTGGCAGGGTCCGGGGAATAGTACACGAAGTCTCTTCCAGCGGGCAGACTATCTTTGTAGAACCTCTTGATGTGGTTGAAAAAAACAACGAAATCCTTCTGGAAAAAAGGAATCTGGACGCGGAAATTCACAGGATTCTGCGCGAATTAACGGAGAAAATTTCCTCCTTTGCCGGAGATTTGAAACAACTTCACCTCACAATAATTCAACTTGAATGTTTAAGGGCAAGGGCAAGGTATTCGCTTTCAACAAAGGGGCATTTTGCCAAAGGTGAGGGTGAAAAACCAGAAACCCTTGTTCTTAAACAGGCGCGCCATCCAATGCTGAAAAAAGCCGTCCCCATCAACATTGAAATGAAAAACTCTACCCGTACTTTGATCATCACGGGTCCCAACACAGGAGGAAAAACAGTCGCGCTAAAAACACTGGGGTTACTCGCCATGATGAATCAAAGCGCCCTTGCCCTGCCGCTTGAAGAGGGAAGCATCCTTCCCTCCTTCGACGGAATATACGCCGATATTGGCGACGAACAGTCCATCAATCAGTCTCTTTCAACATTTTCAGCTCACATCACGAACATTTCAGCCATAACAGCTAACGCGACAGAAAACTCACTCGTCCTCCTTGATGAGCTTGGCTCAGGAACCGACCCGGAAGAAGGCTCCGCAATCGCGATGGCGGTACTTGATTTTCTGATCGAAAAAAAATCGCGGATGATCATCACCACACATCACGGTATATTGAAAAATTACGGTTATACAAAACAGGGCGTGGAAAACGCTTCCGTGGAATTTGACGCGCAGACACTTTCGCCCACCTACAAAATAATTAACGGGATACCGGGAGAAAGCAGGGCTCTGGACATCGCCTCTGCTAACGGTCTTGATACAAAAATTGTAGAAAGAGCGCGAAGGTACATCGACGAAGAAAAGGCGGATATTTCCGCGTTGATCTCCGGGCTTGAACAAAAACACAGGGAACTTGCCGGAATTGAGCAGAGGAGCGCGTTAGAGCAAAACAGGCTGAGGGAAGAAAAACGAAAAGCCGATTTAAAAGAATTGCGGCTTCGCCAGAAAGAAGCGGAATTAAAAAGAGAGACGGTCGGGAAACTACAGCAGTTTCTGCGGGAAAGCAGAAAAACCCTGGAAAACCTTGTCCGTGAGCTGAAAGAAGGGGAAGTAGACCGTGAAAAGACGCTGAAGGTCAAAGAATTTTTGAACGATCTTGCGCGTAACGTAGAAAATGAAGGGGAAGCTCTTGATGAAGAAGAGCGGGCAATCAGGGAACAGCTCCTTAAAACTGAAGATGCTTCTCCCGTTTGCACCGCCGGTTTTGCTCCCGGCATGGAGATTTTCGCCGGTTCTTCAAAACAGCGCGGCGTCATTGTACGCGCCGGTAAAAAAAGGGAAGACGGTAATTCATGGGTAGTAAAAATCGGCTCATTAAAAATGACTTTAAGCGAAAAAGAACTAACTCCCGCCGCGCCGGTAAAAAACGCGGGTTCAGCCTCATGGGCTGCCGAATACGGCGCGTCCGGCGGCGCGGTTTTCGAACTAAAACTCCTGGGACTGCGGCTTGAAGAGGCCACAGAAGCCCTCCGCCGCCAAATCGAAGCCGCCGCGCTCTGTAACCTTAAAACATTTTCTGTTATTCACGGCAAGGGTACAGGTATTCTGCAAAAGGGAATCCACGATTACCTGAAAAATGACCCCGCAGTGGCTGATTTTTACTTTTCAAGACCGGAATTTGGAGGTTCAGGAAGGACGGAAGTGGTTTTAAAATGAAGAATTCACCCGTACCTTTTCGCCCCAGGACAAAAAATGTCAACTGCCGATCTTGCAAACACACCCCGCTTTTAGTAACATAAAACCATCAGGAACGTTTCGATATGAAAACAATGATACATGCCCATCGCGGCGCGCAGACCTTTTACCCGGAAAACACAATGGAGGCTTTTTCTGCGGCTATTGAACAGGGCTGTGACTGCATTGAACTGGATGTTCATCTGACCAGGGATGGCAAGATTGTCGTCGCGCATGACGCCGTCCTTGAGCGCGTGTCAAACGGGAGCGGGTATATAAACGATCATACGCTGGAGGAGTTGAAATCGCTTGATTTCAGCAAACTGTTCCCAGGCAGTCCCGTATGCCGTATTCCGCAGCTTTCCGAGGTTCTCTCGCTGGTAAAACCATCGGCTATTGCGTTGAATATTGAGCTAAAAACCACCGAACGCCTCTATCCTGATCTTCCCGAAAAGCTCATCGCATTGACAAATGAATACGGGATGAGCGAGCGCGTCATCTACTCGTCATTCAATCACTATTCCCTGCAGCATATCAAGAAGATCGACCCTTCGGCAAAGATCGGACTGTTGTATGAATTGGCTATGGTTGACCCCTGGGTTTACGCGAACTATCTGGGGGCCGACGCAACTCACCCGCATTACTACGTCATCGCGGCGTTACCTGAAACTGTCGCCCGCTGTCATGAAAACGGCGTGAAGGTAAACGTATGGACAGTGGACGACCCGCAGGCAATCAAGCTGATGCTGAAAAGCGAAGTGGACGGGATCATTACGAACAGGCCTGATATAGCCGTTACGTGCCGTAACGAAATTAATATAAGTTGTTCGGAAACTTCAGTTTCTGAACAACATCATTAAAAACTGCATTTTTGCAGAACTTTAGTTCGAAAAAATGCAATACTTGTGAGGGAACCAACCGGGTTCCCGAACATGTAAAAGGGGGAAAAAAATGAGTGAAAACAAACTGGAACTTAAAAAAACACTGCTGTTGTCTTTTGGATTTTTCGCGTCGTCAATAGCGTGGAGCGTTTACAATTCATTTGTACCGCAGATCCTTGAGGGCTTTATCAAAAGCACAACATTAATCGGTCTTATCATGACGATCGACAACGTCTTCGGCGTGATCTTTCAGCCGGTATTTGGCAATTTGAGCGACAAAACCCGCACACGTTTTGGACGCCGTATGCCGTATATTTTTATCGGACTGCCCATCTGCGCCGTGGCGTTCACATTTATTCCGTATATGAACAGCCTCTGGTCTCTCATGACAGTTTTGATCATTTTCACCTTTGTAATGTCGGCGTGGAGATCCCCCGTAGTGGCGCTCATGCCTGATATTACCCCCGGTCCGTTGCGCAGTCAGGCTAACGGCATCGTTAATCTTATGGGAGGGGTCGGAAGCCTTTTGGCGTTCTTCGCGGGCGGACTCCTCTTTAACAAGGGCGGATTTCCGCTCCCGTTTTTAATGAGTTCCGTTATGATGATAGCCGCGCTTGCCGTGCTTGCGCTCTTTGTACGTGAGCCGAAACACGCGTACGAGCCGGAAAGGAAAAGTAACATAAAAGATGTTAAGCTTGACAAGGATGAGAAAAAGAGCCTTTTGTTGATTCTCTTCGGCGTGTTTTTCTGGTTCACGGGCTACAATGCGGTTGAAACCTTTTTTACCCTTTACGCCACAAATACCCTGGGTGTAAGCCCAGGAGATGCCGCAATGACACTTTCTATTTTCTCATTAACATTCTTGGTTTTCGCGGTTCCGGCGGGTTTTATCGGCGCAAAGATAGGCCGGCGCAAAGCAATCCTCATAGGACTTTCGGGCATCATCATACTTTTTCTCCCGATGGTATTTATCACCAATGTGTGGGTAACGCGCGTGTGCCTGTTTTTGGGAGGGTTTTCCTGGGCATTGGTCAATATCAACTCACTTCCCATGGTTGTACGTCTCTCAGGCGATGAAAAAGTAGGTACATATATCGGGTATTACTATTTCTTTTCTTTCAGCTCACAGATTGTATCGCCTATTTTATTCGGCTTCATCCGCGACGTAGTCGGCCATTACAGAGTGCTGTTCCTCTACGCCTGTATAGCGTTTACCCTGGCAATCATAAGTCTGTTCTTTGTACGCCACGGCGAAGACGAGCCGGAAGCGTTTAACGCGTCACAGGCGCTTGAGGCACTCGACGACTAACGCGTTTCAAAAAATATTTTTCCTCCACGGTAGTCTTTTCAACAGGATTAACTTATCAACTCGTACAATTTGTCCCTCAAGTCCTGTAAACAGGTTATTTCATCGGCTGCGGCTATTTTTTCGGCGGCAATATCTCCGCCAAAATCATGGATCAGTAAGCCGTTAAAACACAGGTCAATAAGATCATCCGTTTTATAATCGCCGAAATATCCCCGAAGGTACGATTTGTCAAAATTAAACAATACGCTTGCAAGATGCGCGTGTTCGTAAGATTGCGGGGCTATAACAGAATCCGCAAAGTCTATAATAAAAATATTTCCATTTTTGTCTATTAAAAGATTATCGTAACATAAGTCGCCGTGAACAAAAACCCTCTTTCCAAAATCGTGGTTGTTCAAATATTCAAGACGTTCCATTTTGAATTTTTGTGAATATTTGTCCCATCGTTTATGCCTGCTCTTGTTATGCACAACATCAATTCCATTAAAAACTTCACATGGAACATTAAGCATATCTGTAATTTGCCGCATCCGTTTCGCGAATGAAATTTTTTCATCGTTGGTAAATTTGGCGGATGCTTCGTGAAAATCAACGCCGTCAATATATTCCATAATCATATATGAAAAACAGTACTTATCGTTTATTTCCCCGCAGGCTGCAAGGTTTGAAACAAAAACGCCCAGGGACTGCGCGAAAGACAACGCGAATATTTCCGATTTATAATCCTTGCTTCCGTCCTGCCCCGATTCCTTTGGCGCGAATATTTTTACAACATACTTTCCTGATTTAAAAACGGCGTTTGTTCCGGGCGCGAGGTTTTCTATTCTTGAAACAGGCAGATTTTCTCTTTTTAAAATGAAATTAACTAACTTTTCCCATGCTTCAATCGACTGAAAGATCCGTCCCCATGAATCCCAGCCGCAAATCTCGCCATTAAACAGATATTTCACTTTTAGGGATAAATTTTAATCCACAAGCGGTTCGTCCCGATCCATAAGATCAGGGATTGTATAAACCAGAGCCCCAGACTGACGCACGCGCAGTTCGGCAAATCCTTTGGAAACCATTACGTCAAGGTCCTTTTTCGCGTCCTCAACAGAAATATTCGCGGCAAGAGCAACTTCGCTTGCGGAGAGGATGCCCTTATTTTCTTTCGCTACCCTTAATATGACCCGCTCAATACTGTCCTTCTCACGTAGTATATGTGTTTCACCATCGTTCACGCTGCGCCATCCTCGGCTACTGCCAATATTTTGCCTGATGGAATTATCCAAAATAGCCTGGCGGATATTCGCTTCCCTGACCTGACGCGGCAGAGTAAAAAAATCGTAAACCGAGCCAATCATCCCAAGGCCGCCTGTAAACATCCACAGTAATCCCGTTGGAATTTTCCCCAGATAGAAACGATGAAAACCCAACGCCCCG
>JGI24698J34947_10000116_pt1 | contig 28135 bp, 25 predicted proteins | sample TergutMp193P3_FD_34947 | JGI IMG/M metagenome (IMG submission 34947) | reverse complement strand
GGGGGGGGGGGGGGAGTAATAGAGACAATAGTCTTGTTTTTCATAGTTTCCTCCATACGTTAAATTCCGGCGTTTTAGCCGTTATATACAATATACAAATTTCTGAATTTATCGTCAAGTAAAAAATTAGCGAATTTTGAAGAATTTTATGTATCCTCACAGAGACACTGAAGCACAGGATTTTAACTCCGCGCAACTCTGCGGTTGATCTTCTTCATTCTTCAAGACGGAACGAACTGTCCGTGAGGGTAAAATCAACGCCGGCTGTTTTACGCACGCCCCCGTCCTTTAAAATAAAAACCGCTTCCGTTCCGGGTATAGATTCGATGAGTTCCCTTCCCCTTTCGTAGCCAAGGGCAAAAGCCGCCGTCGAAAGGGCATCGGCGTTCATTGAAATGTCTGTTATTATTGAAACAGATAACAGATCGTTTTCTACCGGATAGCCGCTTGATGTTGAAAAAATGTGGTGGTAACGTTTGCCGTCTTCCTCAAAGAAACGCGCGTACATGGCTGACGTTACCACGGTTTTATCTGTTACGTGTAAAACCCCGATTGAAACGCCGCGTCCTTCATTTGGATTTTGAATGCCGACTCTCCAGGGAGTGTTGTTCCTTCTCCCTCCTATGGTAACAATGTTTCCGCTAAAGTCAATAATCGCCCGCTTCAGTCCCGCGCTCTTAATAATAGCCGCCGCCTCGTCAGCCGCGTAACCCTTGGCGATAGCCCCCAAATCCAGTGACATACCCTGGCGTTTCAGGAAGACATTGCGCGTAACAGGATCGATTTCAATGTCCCGCCAGTTTACAAGTTGCAACGCTTCTTCAATTTCCTCCTGAGTTGGCACGCGGGGGTTTTCCGTCCCTATTCCCCAAAGAGACACAAGAGGCCCCACAGATGGATCAAACGCGCCGCCTGAAATTTCGGCAAAGTACAATGAACGCTCAATTACTTTATACACGTCATCATGCACCCGCACCGGCTCAATTCCCGCGGCGGCGTTGACACGGTCAATATCCGTCCCCGCCATATTCGCGCTCATTAGGTATTCTATTTCGCGTATTCTGTTAAAAATCTCCTGATAGAGGCGGTTGTCAACCTGTTCAAAAAGCGTAACAGAGCAGACAGTACCCATCACAAAATCCGCGTGTGAGGATTCTGTCTGTGTGCAGGAGGAAATAGCTAAAATTAAAAAAAGAAAACCACAGAGTACGCGGAGTTTCATAATCCAAAGCGTTCGGTGAGTTCCTTTAGATGGCTGCCGATGAAAAGAGCGCCGTAGGTGGTCAGCACAATACCGATAGTGATACCGACGGGAAGAAGGAAGGACATTCCGGTTTCATCAGCGAGATTTTGAAAATCAAGACCGAAGAAGGCGGTTGCCAGTGATATGAGAATGATAAGCCCCGCGATTATCCAGCCGCGTGTGGAAAGCCCTCCGGGGACAGCGTAGGATTCTACAGTTTCTGTTTGTTCTTCCTCAATGGCAATCTTCGCTATAATTGAATCTTCAAGGTTAGGCGAAGGCGGGAAAAAATCCTCACGCATGATAGCCTTGCTTACCTCAAAACGCTCAATCTCCTGAGCGCAGTTTGGGCAGGTAACGGTGTGCAGCCAAACCTGAATTTGATTTAAAAGCGGCATGGAGTTTTCTGAGCATTCATACACCATATCTAAAATCTTTGAACAATTCATTCTGTTTTCCTGCTCCCTTAGCCTTCCGCCAAAAGCTTCAACTTTTCCCTCAACATCTTCTTCGCCCTGAATACATGGGATTTTATGGTGTTCACCGGAAAACCGGTAATCGCCTCAATCTCCTGATACGAACGATCGTAAAAAAAGAACAAATCAACACAGACCCTGAAACGTTCCGGCAGGTCTTTCAGAGCCGCCTGAACCGCCTCCTTCGCCGCGTTACGGATTGCCAGGCGTTCGGGAGTATCTCCTGTATTCGCCAGTTTTTCCGCGTCTTCTTCGGCAAGGCTGTGGTATTCCTTCCTCCTGTTTACCTCGTTAATAGCCGTGTTATAGGCTATTTTGTAAAGCCATGTTGAAAAACGGCTCCTTCCCTCAAAACGCGAAAGACTGCGGTACGCTTTCAGGAACACATCCTGTATAAAATCGGAAGCGTCCTCTTTGTTACGGAAAAAGCTCAAGCCCATTCCGTACACAGCCCTTTCGTGCCGTCTTACCAAAAGACGGAACAGATCCTTCTGTCCTGAAAGAATCTGACTGACAATTAACTGGTCGTTAAAGTCAGATTCGCCGCTCCTGTCCCTTTCAAGCTGAAGTTTTCCCTCCGCCGGAGATTCATCAACCATTACGCTTTTCGCCGCGCATTATCACATAAAAAGCCGTTAAGCCAATGCCCATTGACAGGGGAATTATCCCTCCCAAAAGGCCGTAGGAAGCCCCTTCAATTATTGATAACAAAACGGTTAAAGCTATGCCCACACTGCTTAACAGCAAGCCTGACAACAAACTGAACGAACGAAGATTAAACTCAGGTCTGTTGTACTGCCCCGCCTTAATCATCAGGGTTCTTCTCCGGTGATTCCACAGAAGATAGAAGAAGATCACTACCGAACCCATTACAATTCCAACAATGGGAATTATCGCTATGATGACCTGGGCTGCTGCGGATGTTATCCGTTCCATGTAAAATGCTCCTGGATTTCATTGGATGGCGGCTGCCGCCTGTACTTTAGATTTCCTCTCCAATGAACATACCTCGCAACCTTATTGCGGGGTATCTTTATTGTATATTTTTTTTGCTTCCCCGTCTATATTTTGACACGGTAATAAGGGGCAAGTTGCGGAATTAGGGGTTCCCATCAATAATATTCATGTCGCTAAAATAGAGGGCTTCAATGTGTCCCAGTCGCAGGTTGGCGTTGTAGAGTTTCAGAATCTCAATTTTCGCGATTTCTTCGTTGAAAATGGTTAATCTGTCCGCCGGAAGGGAAGAGAAGTAGCCGGTCGCGATGTCCCTGAATTCGCCGATTTTTGCCGCCAATTCTTCGGTAAAGGCAACATCCGCCGCATTGTAGGGGAACGCTATCGACAGAATCATTGTTGATGAGTTTGAAAGCGGTATTCGCAGCCGCCCCAGCCCTGAATAAACGCGGATATCGTCATTTTGCGCCTGCGGTAAGACTGTCTCCTCCGTTTCCGCCGGTTTGCCAAGCCTGAAAAGCGGCTGTGCGTCCTGAGGGCGCGCAAGACCGACGATAGTGCCTATTATCAGAAACACAACCAACACGCCGGCTAACGAGAGCAGCGCGAGGTAAACGATACGCCACGGCTTTGAGTTGGAAATTGTCGCTATTTTCACCATATTAACTATAAATCAATTTTGAAATAAAGTCAGTCATTGAACGTATCCCGGAAGATTTCGCATTGACATACGCGGGAAATGAATGTAAATTAATCACAACACAAACAATTGGCCATACTTTTGGAGTTGATATAACAATGCCGGAAAGACAGGCGCTTTTGGACGACAGCGAACTTAACAAGTTATTTGTTACAATAGAATACTATATCCACAGGTTTACGACCCCGGAATGGAAACTGACAGATGGACATGTGCAGTGGACTGAAATGAATTATGTGGTTGGCGGGAGCGCGGAATATACTGTGAACGGCATTCGATACAAAGTAAAAAAAGGCGACCTGTTATGCACGCAAAAGGACACCATTCGTTCCTTTCGCTCATATCCGAATGATTTAATGGAATGTTATTGTGTCAGCGGTCCTGTTTATGACGCTTCTTTCAACGAAATCCCCCTGCCTTTCCCCTTTCTTTCACATGTCGGCGTACATCAGGATATTATTTCAATGTACCGGAATTTGGACTCCACATGGGCGGCGAGGGAGCCCGGGTATGAACTGAAAGCGCGTGGATTGTACATGATGATACTACAGCGTTTTCTAGAATTGGTATTTTTTGGTGAAAAGGCAAAGAACTACAATATACGCGTCAGGAAAGCGATAAAATACATTATTGAGCATTATTCCGAAGAGCTTTCGGTTCAGGCAGTGGGCAGTAAGGTGGGTTTAAGCGCTTCCTATCTTGGCAGTCTTTTCAAGAAAGAAACAGGTACGTCCTTTCACCAGTTCCTGACCAAAATACGTTTAAACCGCGCGGAGGATATGCTGCGCAGCAGTGAATACAACGTAAGCGAAGTCGCCTGGGCCTGCGGTTTTTCTGATCCGTTCTATTTTAGCAAAGTATATAAGGAAAACAGCGGTATTTCACCCTCAAAGGTTCTTTCCCTTCCAACATCCAACGAAAAATAATTTTTGTTCCAATGAAAAACCCCGCCTTCCAATACATAATTTTTACAGTTTTTCGTTAATTATTGCATGTTGATTTCCAGTTTGACAAAGTAAAATTCTTACTTAAGCCTGAGGTCTAATAATCTCAAAGGTAATTTTTTAGGAGGATTTTATGAAAAGAATGATTTTGGTTCTTGTCATCCTGTTGATGACAACGGCAATGGTATTCGCGGGGGGAGGTCAAAGTAGTACGTCCACCGGGGGGCCCACAAGAATATCAGTGGAAGTGTTTGACCGCGGTTCTGACGGCGGACGGAGTCAGGCTAACAACAATGCCTGGACAAATTGGATTCAGCAAAAAGTTTTAAAGGACTTAAACATCGAAGTGACCTTTGTCCCTGTCGGGCGCTGGTCTGAGGACACAGACATAGTAAATTTAATGGCTTCAAATAGCGCCCCGGACTTGTGCTATACCTATAATGAAGCCATGATTACACAATTCTCGCAAATGGGCGGCATTTTGGATCTGGCACCTTACATTGACTCCCTTCTGCCTGACTTTAAAAAACTGTTGGGCGAAGACACCGCAATACCGGGTCAGGATTTTATCTACCGTAATAGAGAAACGGCTACCGGACGAATTTATTCGGTTCGTTCCGTCGTAGTGAATGCCGGCGGTCAGAGGAATGTCTTCATCCGCAAGGACTGGCTTGACAGACTCGGCCTTGCCGTGCCAAGGACAGCCCAGGAATTCTACAACGCACTCGTGGCTTTCCGTGACAGGGACCCCGGTAATGTCGGCAGAAACAGGGTAGTTCCCTACGGTCAGGACAGCGACGCCCGCTGGGGTTTAGCGAGTATTATCAATACCTATATTAATGCCAGCAGCGAAAGGGAGTTGTGGATAAACAGATTCGGTGATACACCCGTATCGGCGCCAGGATACAAGGAAGGCGTGCGCTTGATGAACCGGTGGTACAACGAAGGCCTCATATACCATGACTTCCCCTTGATGAGAGTCGCCGATGATTATCATAATATGCTTAAATCAGGCGTTGTGGGCGCTTTCAGCGGCAATATGGATATAGTTTATCGGACAGATTACAATATCAATGTAGAATTGGCGCAAAACGTACCGGGTGCGGAATTTGTACCTGTTGATTATCCGGGCACAAAAGACGCGTCCGACAAGGCTGGTCTCTATATCTTTGTTCCGTCCTCTTCCAGAAACCCCGAAGCGGCCCTCAGGTACCTTAACTGGCTGTCTATTAATGAGAATTACAACTTCCTGCAAATAGGAAACGTAGGCGTAAATCATGAAATTGTAAACGGCGTTCCCCGGGTACTGTCCACGCCGGCAGGTCATGCATGGTTTCAAAATTCCCAGTACAACATCGACTACACTCTGCCCCTGAACGGCATTCAACTGGGTAATACGGAATTAAATTCAAGAGTTGTGGCTCAAGCTTACGGGAATATTCCTGCTGATACTATTATAAACGCCATAACCATTGCGAACCGCAATAGCCGTGCGCAACCGGTGAATCCGGGAGTAGTTGTTACTACGTTAGGAACTTACGGCCAGACCTTGAGAGATAAGGGCGACGCCCTTCTTGCCCAGTCAATTACCGCCAGCGTCGCGAATTTTGATCGCGTATGGGATGCCGGCTATCAGGATTGGCTTTCCTCGGGCGGTCAGGCAGTATTAGACGAGAGGGCTACTCTGTGGCCTGCTAACAGAAGGTAAAAATTAGTTGAACCTTGTGAGGGAAACCGACCTTCCCTCACAAGCCCAACAAGTTGGAGATAAACGGTAATGTTCCCTGGGGAAATGTATTGCATTCCAAAAAGATTATTTGCGCTATTTTCATACACTCCGTGTGAGCATTGCCTCCAAAAAAAATATATCAAGGGAACATTTTTACTTGTTCCCTGGGGGACATTATCACTTATTTTCAATAAAAGTATTTTAAAGGACATACAATGAAGACGAATAACCCCGCTTTTCAATCCATAATTTTTACAGTTTTTCGTTAATTATTACATGTCTATTTTTCACTGCCTCAATTAGAATTTTCCATTAACTGGAGTTTTTAAAAATCTTTGGTTTTTATTTTTTTATTTATGGAGGAACCTATGAAGAGAATCTTTTTGGCATTGGTCATTTTGATGACAGTGGTATCAATGGCGTTCATCGGCTGTAAAAGGGAGACAGCGCCTGTGGGGCCGGTGCAGTTGAACGTGGAAGTTTTTGACCGGGGGACTGACGGCGGAAGGTCGCTGGCGCATGATAACGCGTGGACCGACTGGATTAAGGAAAAGGTATTAAAGGACCTTAATATCGAAGTTACCTTTGTTCCGGTAGGCCGCTGGTCTGAAACCACGGACATCGTAAACCTGATGGCGTCCGGCGATGCCCCCGATCTGTGTTATACGTATAACACAGGCATGATTAACAATTTCAGGGATCAGGGCGGTATATTAAATCTTGCCCCGTATATTGATTCCCATCTGCCGGACATGAAGAAACTGCTGGGCGCTGATCCCGCGATGAATGCCGATCTCATCTATCGTGATAGAGACCCGGCTACAGGGGCGGTTTACTCCATTCCCAGTTATGTGGTACGCCTCGCGCAGCGGAATACCTTTATCCGCAAGGACTGGCTTGACGCGCTCGGGCTGCCCCTGCCAAGAACAACTCAGGAATTCCACGATGCCCTCGTGGCTTTCCGCGACAGGAACCCGGGCAACATAGCCAGAAATCTGATTCCCTACGGGCAGGATGCTGATGCGCGCTGGGGTTTGGCGAATCTTATTTATTCCTATTTTAATCTAAATGCAAGCGACAGGGAGAGGTGGATAACAGGTTTTTCAGACCGTCCCATCACGCTGCCCGGTTATAAGGAAGGCGTACGCGTGGCGAACCAGTGGTTCAATGAAGGGCTTATATACAGGGATTTCCCGTTAATCAGGGTCGCGGATGATTACCATAACCTGCTCAAATCCGGTGTAGTAGGCGCTTTCAGCGGAAACTGGGATCTTCCCTGGCGGACGGATTACAAGATCAATGAAGAGCTTGCCATTAACGTTCCGGGCGCGGAATTTGTCCCTATCGATCCTTTCCAGTCGTCCGACGGTCGTACATGGAAGAGCATATCTGACAAGCCGGGTTTAAGGATATTTATACCTTCTTACTCCAAAAACTATGAAGCGGCTCTTAGATACCTTAACTGGCTCTGCAAGTTTGAGAACTTCAACTTCCTGCAAATAGGATGGGAAGGGATAAACCATGAAATGGTTGACGGCGTTCCGAGGGTACTGACAACTCCGGCAGGTCATCAATGGTTCCAGAATTCGCAGTACAATATCGACATGACCATACCTATGAACGGTATTGAGCTTCTTGACGCTGATAAGAACGCCAGGGTAACAGCCCTGGGTTACGGGAACACCCCCGCCGAGAAAATAGTAAACGCCTTTAATCTTGCCACTACCAACGGCAGGGTTTGGGTTCCAGTGTACCAGGCGGTTACGACAAAGGACGGTCTTTACAGCCAGACATTGATTGATAAAGCCGACGCCCTGCTTGCACAGGCGATCATCGCAAGACCGCAGGACTTTGACCGTGTCTGGGATGAAGGTATGAGGGATTATCTTGCTTCAGGCGGGCAGGAAGTAATGGATGAAAGGTCTTCTCTTTGGAGATAACTTTCTTTTAAGTGTTTTTCAAGGACTTGCAAGGGAACTGCAAACGTTTAATTCGTAGTTCTCTTGCAAGCCCAATGAGCTGGAAATAAGCGATAATGTTCCCTGTGGAAACATTTTGATCTTTCCCAATTTTCATGATTTTCCTCCATGATTATTTTATTTTAGAGGGGACGTTTCTGCTTGTTCCTTAGGGAACATTATCACTTGTTTTCAGTACAACTGATTTTAAAAATCAATCACATAAAAAGTGAGGTATAATTTAACTGGTATGAAAGCATCATTAACTTTACACTTGGAACAGGCCTGATTTTTTCGTAAAGAGGTATATCAATGAAAGACGGAAGCGCCGTACTTTTTAATGATGGTTGGAAATTTCTTTTGGGAGATCCCGCTGGTGCGGAACTTGAAAACTATTGCGACCGGACGTGGAAGCATGTTGATCTTCCCCACGACTGGGTAATTCATCAGCCCTTTGACAAGGGGGAGGATGAAGGCTGGACCCATCAGAGTATGCAGGGTTTTTTCTTTTGGAAAAGTACCGGCTGGTACAGGAAGGAATTTATCCTTGAGGATACGGCGGAAAAGGACGTATATCTTTATTTTGGCTGCGCCTACCGGAACGCGGTAATTTATGTGAACGGCAAGAAAGCCGGCTCTCATTCATACGGTTACACAAGTTTTGAGCTTTGTATCAGTTCATTTGCAAGGTCCGGAAAAAATCTTGTTGCGATACGGCTGGATAACGGCGCGTCAATTCCTGATCGCTGGTATTCAGGGGCGGGACTCTTTCGCAGCGTAAACTTGCGTCATGTTCCAAAGCTCCACTTTACGACATGGACTCCAGGGGTGAGGGCGAACCTCCAAAAAGACGGCTCTGCGGAAGTAAAGGTTTCCTCTGTTATTAGAAACACATCCGGTAACGGGGGAAGTTCTGTTCTTAATCTGGCTGTTAAAGACCCGGAAGACCGTGTAGTTGCTTCAGACACAATTGATTTTCAATTTTCCCCACAATCGGAAACAACGCTGGAACACTGCTTTTCAATCAAGAAACCAAAATTCTGGAGTGACGATAACCCGGCGCTCTACAGGCTTTCCGCTTCCATAGGAAATGAAAAACAACAAAACCGTGAAATAAATTTTGGCGTTCGAACAATTGAGATGACAGCTAACAAAGGTTTTTTTGTTAACGGCAAAAATATTAAACTGAAAGGCGTCTGCCTTCACCATGACTGCGGAATTTTGGGAGCCGCTTATTATGACGACGCATGGCGGAGGAGGCTTCTCATTCTAAAAAGTTTGGGCTGTAACGCTGTAAGGACAAGCCACAACCCTCATGCTGAAGGATTTCTGGATCTTTGCGACGAACTTGGCTTTTATGTTATTGACGAGTGTTTTGATAAATGGAAATCTCTATCCTACGAAGAAATTTTTGAAAAAAACTGGAAGCAGGATCTTTATGATTTTATACAGAGGGATAAGAATCATCCGTCTGTTTTTTGCTGGAGTGTGGGAAACGAGGTAGAAAAACAGGGTTCTAGAGAGATGCTCAAGATAGAAAAAATGCTCTGCGATTATGTCAGAACATTGGATGACCGTCCTGTAACATTGGCGCAGGCGCCTCATGTAACGGAGCATAAACCGAGAGACCTTGTTGGCGCTCCGCCGCAGAAGCATGTGGAAATAACAAGCCGTATTGCGGAATTTGTCGATGTGCTGGGTCTTAATTACCATGAGCCGTGGTATCCCTATTATACCGCGTCGATTAACAAGCCTATTATCGGTACTGAGTGTTACGAGTATTATTCAGGCAGCCTTTACAATTTTGAGGATTTCCTGAAAAAGAATCCCTGGCGTTATGTGCTAGAAGACGATAATGTTCTGGGACAGTTTATCTGGGCAGGCATGGATTACTTTGGAGAAAGCAATTGGCCTGCCAAGGGCTGGGCGGGAGCCAGTCTTGATATTTGCGGCTTTTACAAGGATCAGGCATGGCTTCGCAAATCATTATGGTCAGGCGAGCCTGTGGTTCATCTTTGTTTTTACGATAGTACGCAGAAAAATAATTACGCAAGGGGCAGATGGAATTTTCCCTACACCGCTTCCCACCTTAACCTGGATCATCTGAAACGCCGTACTGTAGACGCGGCCGTATATACCAACTGCGACGAAGTGGAACTGTGGATCAACAATAAAAAGATCGGGCGCAGGAAACCTTCTGATTTTGAGAATGGTATTATAGAGTGGACTTTTGATTATGCGCCCGGCGAACTTAAAATAAAAGGTTTTAAAGCCGGCAAGGAGGTTGCAGTCCATGAAATGAAAACAGCCGGTCCTGCTGCTGTCATCGATCTAAAAGCGGACAGGACGAAACTCAAGCCTTTCGGTTTGGCCCATATTGAAATCAATATTACCGACGAGTCCGGTATTCTCAATCCTGTTGAAGATTTCCTCCTTGGTTTTTCTCTGGAAGGGGACGGCGAAATTATGGGCGCATCATCACCCGACCTTAACAATTCTTTGGGTTTTGATCTTCCCCGTGTTTACACCTCACTTGGCAAGGCGCTTGTAATCGTAAAGGCGGGAGCTTCATCGGGGGAATTGGTATTGTCGGCTTATGGAGAAAACCTCAAGACCGGCTCTGTTCATTTTAGCGTAGAATAGCGGCTAGTTGGCGTTTCCGCGCCGCCTTTTTTTCAGTCTTTCCTGTTCCGTTTCGCGATCCTCAAGCGCGAGTTTAGCCACGGCGCGGACGGCACGCGCGGCATTTTCGCTTATTTTGCAGCGTTCTGCCATTTCTGATATGTCGGCGGCGGCGATGTTGGCGATTGTCTCGTACGCCTTCATGATTGCCGCCGCGCGTTTTGGTCCGATGCCTTCCACCGATTCCAGTACCGGAAAGAACAGGTCCTTTGAACGCAACCGCTGATTTAAACCGGTCGCGAAACGGTGACATTCGTCACGGACAAACTGTAAAACTTTTAAAGCTTCTGATTGCCGGGAAAGCGCGATTGGCTCTTTCGCGTCCGGCAGCCAAAGTTCTTCTTCGCGCTTGGCAAGCCCTACAAGTCCGCAGTCCACTCCCAGATCGTCTAACACTCCCTTCGCGGCGTTCACCTGCCCTATGCCTCCGTCAACAAGTATCAAATCGGGCAGTTCCATACCTTCGCGGATAAGGCGTGAATAGCGTCGTCTTACAACTTCGCGCATGGCGGCAAAATCGTCAACTATGCCGATAACGCTGCGCAGTTTGAAGTAACGGTAGTTCTTGCGGTCGGGGACTCCGTTTTTAAAAGAAATAAGGGACGCGACCGGATGTTTTCCGTCAAGCTGCGCGATATCAAAACCTTCGATCCTCTCCGGCCTTGTCTGCAAATTTAAAACCCGCGCAAGCTCATCAAGAGCGGGACCCGCCCCTCTTTCCTTCAGCCTCTTGCGCAAATCCTCAGCCGCGTTCTGCCTCGCCATCGAGAGAATCGCCTCGTGGTGTTTTTCCATCGGAGTCAAAAGTTCCGGCTCAAAATCAAATTTCGCTCTAAACCAGCCGGTTAATAACTCTAAATTTTTCTCACCGGGGCACGGAGGCGCAGAGGGTATAATATCAATTGAGATTAAATTTTGAAAATAAATCCTTGGCGGGGGAGGGCGGCTTGCGTCATAATACGACGTGATGAAAATTTCAAGCGACTCCCATTCGTCGGCTGCGGAACGCGCGCGGAATAAATTGCGTCCGGTCATTTTTCCTGTGCGCATTGAAAAGACAGTAAATGTAGAGAGCACTCCTTCGGCGGCCCATGCGATATAGTCCCTGTCCTCGGGATTGTGGTCTTCTACCGCGCTGTCTTCACCTGTGAGATTTTTGATAGCCTTGATTGTGTTTCTCAACCGCGCCGCCTGTTCAAATTGAAGCGCTTTAGCCGCTTTGTGCATTTGAACCGTAAGATCAACTATAAGCGCGTCGGTATCGCCTGACAGAAGTTTTTGTACGCGCTGTACATGAAGACTGTAATCCTCAATATTGATCCTTCCACAGCAGGGAGCCATGCAGCGCCCGATGTGGTAGTACATGCACGGACCGTTTTTTTTCATGGTCCCGCATTTTCTTAATGGGAAAAGTTTATCGATAAGTTCCAGCATTGCGTCTACGCCCTGCACATTTGGAAACGGCCCGTAATAAAGACTGTTGTCCTGAATTATACGGCGCGTGCGAAAGACCCTTGGGAAATCCTCGTGCGTTATGCGAATAACCGGGTATGTTTTGCCGTCTTTCAGGTTGATGTTGTACTTTGGCGAATGTTGCTTGATCAGGGTGTTTTCCAGAAGGAGGGCTTCGTATTCGCTTGCCACAATGATTGTTTCTATGCCGCGGACATGGCGGAGCAGGGTAGCGGTCTTGATGTCCTTTTCCCCGGAAAAGTATGATTTTAGCCGGTTTTTCAGGGACTTTGCCTTGCCCACATAGATAATTTGCCCGTTTGAGTCCCTCATTATATAAACGCCGGGTCCTGTTGGGGCGTCCGTGGCTATCTCTTTCAGAGATGTCTCTTTCAGAGTATTATTATCAATCAAATTATCCGAATTTATCTGATTATCCATATCAATTATTGCCGATAAGATAGATGAAAACCATGAAAAAAAGATTTATTTTCATATACACAGTATACACCTTACTGTTTGTTCCATGTAGTGTCCACGGGATAGGTGAAAGAACCTTGCTCTTTGGCGGGGACTCAGGCTGGAGAATAGCCGAATACAGGGCGGGTATCACGGAGGTTACGGCTGTCAGGCCCAATCCGGTGTTGATACTTTCCTCTACAACCGGCCCCGCTGTCGCGGGTTATTCCGCGGCATCGGGAACAACGGGAAATTTCGCCGCTTTAACAGAATCCGCCCTTGATATGTCTCTTTCATTTGATGAGGGAAACAGCGCGTTTTTCAGGGACAGCGCGGGAAATTATTGGGTTTCTTCTCCAGGAGTAACAGCCTCTGACCGCAGGCAGGCGAGAGCCGGAACAGGGGCGGCGCTGTTTGGAAATTTCAATATACAGGCTTCATCCGGTTCCGCTCCGCTTATCATTGAACCGCGCACAGGAAACGCGCTGTTCGCTCCGGGAAACCGCTTGAGGGATTTTACCATTGAATTCTGGTTATACCCCATGAACCTTGAGAACGGCGAACAGATACTTTCATGGGTTTCATCAAGGCCGGTAAACGGCAGTTACGTGGTACAGCGGATTCTGTGTACAGCCTCCAGAAACAGGCTGCAATGGTCGTTTGTAAATTTTTTCACGTCTACCGGCGGTTCTTCACATATCAATATTGAATTTTCAGGAGACGCCTATGTTGTACCCAAAAGATGGAGCCACCACCTTATCCGTTTTGACGCTACAAGCGGAATGATCGAATACCTTGTAGACGGCGTGAGCGAAACAATTGTGTACGCGACACCCACAGGGCGCGAAGGCGCGGAAGTTTTCACGCCCGTCATTGGTAACAGCGGCGCCTTTGTGATTGGCGAGCGTTTTATGGGACTCATTGATGAATTTAAAATTCACAGCGTCTGCGCCGCCCGTTCCTCAATTCAAAAATACGCTTCGTCAGGCGGAAGGGTGGAAACCGCGGCAATCGATCTTGGCGAATACAACAGCGGCGTGGTAAGGGTCGAAGTAACAGGGGGCAGAAACGGCGGTAACAACGAGTTCCGTTCAAACGGAAGGTTCCGCTTCATTGACGATTCAGAAATGCAGTTTTTTATCCGCGTCTCTGACAATCCGTACCTTCTGAATGAGAGCATGTGGATCAGCTTTACACCCGGAGCGGATATAAATGACATTCAGGGACGTTATGTGCAACTGGCGGTTGATTTTTACCCCTCGGCGGATGGAGAGACAAGCCCGTATCTTGACGAAATGCGGATTATTTATCTGCCGGGAGAGCCTCCCCTGCCGCCCGGGAATTTTACTGCATCCGCTGTGGACGGAGGAGTTATGCTTAGCTGGAAAAACAGTCCCGATATTAATACGGCAGGCTATCTCGTCTATTACAGTTCAGTACGCGGAGAGCTTTTTGGCGAAGACGCAACGTTGGGCCCTTCTCCAATTGACGCCGGAAAAAGAAACAGTTTGCTGATTGACGGGTTAAAAAACGGAACCCTGTACTATTTCAGAATTGCCGCCTATGATCACATCTCAGGCACTTCTGTCCGCAACATTGGGGAGTTTTCCAGAGAGGTAACGGCGCGTCCCCTTGAAGGATTAACGCCGGCTTGGGAGGGCCGTTAAACAAAATTCAATGACGCATAATGATTTAAGCGAAAGAATCGATGAGTATATAAAGAAGATGCCATGCCTTTCTGTATCGGTTGGCAAAGTAACGGAAATTTGTAATAGGGCCAATGTTAATCCTTTCGACCTCAATCAGCTTATTTCCCTTGATCCTGTTTTAAGGGGACGTTTGCTTCAACTTGTTAATTCCGTTCATTATGAACATGGACATCATGTAATATCTCCCGTAAAGGCTGTTACAAAGCTGGGGATTAATACTGTAAAGAACCTTCTCCTGTCTACTACAGGTTCATTGTCTTTAGAAAATGAAAATGACGGCATGAATATAAAAGACTTCCTGTTTCACAGCCTTAGTGTTGGAGTAACCGCCAAACTCCTTGCCGCAAGACAGAAAATCGACTCAGTATTATTTGAAGAATATTTTACAGCCGGTCTGTTACACGACATCGGAAAGATACCTCTTAACGCCCTCATGCCATCACAGTACAGGCTTGTCCTTTCCGATGTGGAGCGTAAACAAATATCACTGCTTGAAGCGGAAGAAAAAACTCTTGGTTTAAATCATTGCATGGCGGGCGCGATGATAGCCAAATCATGGAAATTTGACAGTCCTGTTGCCGATGTTATAATGCACCACCATAACCCCGCTCTTTATTCCGGTGAAAACGCCAATATTCTCTACACCGTTTCGATTGCGGATCATTTTTCCTCATTTAGCGGCGTGCCCTCCGTCGGAAATAAAATCCCTGAAAAACCCGCGAATATAGTTTGGGAAACTTTAAATATTAAAGAAGACTCGTTTGAAGAACTAAAAGAAACAGTTGTCAAGGAAATAAAAAAAGCTGAAGTATTTTTGCATCTTTCGTAAGGTCTTTTTCTGTAAATAAGTTAATTGTAAATTTGGCCGTAAGGCGGGTACGCAAAGCCCTTGACAGCAATGTTGATTTTTTAATAATTTGTTATATAATTAATGGATATGTTTTCTGTACGCTTTTGGGGAGTTCGGGGGGCTGTTCCGTGTCCCGGTCCTGATACGGTCATATATGGGGGAAACACTTCCTGTCTGGAAATACGCGCCGGAGATCGGCTGCTTATTGTAGATATGGGAACAGGAATCCGCTCTCTTGGCTACTGGCTCATGGAAAACGATTACAAAAAAAACGGAAAAATTGACGCCGATATTTTTATTACGCATACTCACTGGGATCACATAATGGGCTTTCCCATGTTTTCCCCGGTTTATGTGCCGGAAACAACCTTAAGGATAGCCGGCCCTGTATCTTTCGAGGACAGCCTTGAAAATATTATTAAAAACCAGCTTTCGTACCGGTACTGGCCGGTCCGCGCCAGGGAACTTTCCGCGCGTATAGAATTTAGCCAGATCATGGAAACCACCTTCGATCTAGGCGGCGGGCTTACGGTAACCAGTAAATATTTAAACCATCCGATTTTATGTCTTGGTTACCGGTTTTGTTATGACGGAAAATCTATCGTTGCCGTTTTTGATCATGAGCCATTCCAGAATCTTTTCTGTAACAATCATGAAAAGACAGATTTTTATGAAGAAGAGGCAAGAGAGGGAGAGCTTGCCGCTATTGAGGAAAATGAAAAAATCACCTGTTTTATAAAGGGAGCGGATATTTTAATTCATGACGCGCAATACTGTGAAGATGAATATTCCCTTCATATTGGATGGGGGCACACTTCTTACGAATACGCAATCAAATCTGCCCTCAGCGCGGACGTGAAAAAACTGATTTTCTTCCACCACGACCAACTGCATAATGACAGGCAGTTAAGGCAGTTTGAAAAATATTATGCGAAAAAAACGCCGTTAAAAATCGCGATGGCAAAAGAAGGGATGTTCCTTCAGGCGTAATTTTTCAGGTTAAATTAAAATCCACCTTTAGTTTTCCGGCAATAACCTTCAATTCTTCAAAGGTTTTTTCGTTTACGGGGATTTGGGACGCGATTCGCTTTTTCATCATTTCCGCTTCTTTTTCACCGTGGGTGTAGATTCTGTTCTGCCCTTCGGCTTTCTTGCTGTCTCTCAGTTCCTGTAAAAATTTTGACATACCCGCTTTTATCGAGGTTTTGTCTCCAAAGATACCGTAATCAACAGCCATAAAGTAATGACAGATGCCGTTAATGCCCGGTTTTCTGTTTACATAATTTGAGGTAAGTCCGCCTGAGATTACGGCTGAAAAAAGATCCACGATAATGCTAAGCCCGTAACCCTTGTGCCCGCCGTTTGTTGTGCCCATTCCTCCAAGCGGGTTGATGCCGCCGCCCGATTTGGCAATAATGTTGTCAATTACAACAGCCGCGTCTGTACAGGGCTTGCCGTTTGCGTCAAGAGCCCAATGTTCGGGCAGCGGCATACCGTTCTTCCTGTACACTTCAAGCGTTCCCCTCGGCACGACGGTTGTTGACGCGTCGTATGAAAAAACAACAGGGTCGGCGGGCATAGCCAGGGCAAGGGCGTTGGTTCCCGTCATCGCCTGGGAGCCGAAGGTCGGCACGCAGATTGCCTCGGTGTTTGTCATGCAAATACCCATAAGGTCTTGTGCCGCCGCCATTTCAGTATAGTAACTGGCTATTCCGTAATGATTTGAGTTGCGGACTGTTACCATTCCGCAGCCGTTGTTACGCGCTTTTTGAATCGCAAGTTTCATGGCGTTTACGCTGGTAAGCTGTCCCATGGCCTTGTTCGCGTCTATTACCGCCGAGATTCCGGTTTCGTGTACAGTATTGGTTTTTGCCCTTACGTCAACCTGGCCGGATGTAATTTCCTCATTATAACGGACAAGCCGCTGTACTCCGTGCGATTCAATTCCGTATAGATCCGCACGGAGCAGCACATCGCTAATTATCTTGCTCTCATCAGTGGAAAAACCGTAAGCCTGAAACAGCGCTTCGCAAAAGAACAGCATCTTTTTTGTATCAATCTGTTTGTACTTAAGCATTCCATTCCCTGTTAGCCGATTTCTTTTAACAGTTCGCTGACCTTGTCCGTTTTTTCCCAGGAGAATTCCGTCCTGCCAAAATGACCGTAGGCGGCTGTCTTTTGATAAATCGGGCGGCGCAGATCAAGTGTCTTTATAATGCCAGCGGGACTTAAGTCGAAAACTTTTCCCACCGCTTTTTCGATACGGTCTTCGCCGACTTTGGAAGTGCCGAATGTATCCACCATGATTGAAATCGGGAACGGCACTCCGATTGCGTACGCAAGCTGGATTTCGCACCTTTCGGCGAGTTTGGCGGCGACTATATTTTTCGCGACATAACGCGCGGCGTAAGCCGCCGACCTGTCTACCTTTGTCGGGTCCTTGCCGGAAAACGCGCCGCCGCCGTGACGGCCCATCCCGCCGTAGGTGTCTACGATGATCTTGCGGCCTGTAAGTCCTGAGTCGCCGAAAGGTCCGCCTACGACAAACTTTCCTGTGGGGTTGATGTAATATTTTGTTTTTTTATCCAACATGCCTGTAGGTTCAAGCACAGGTTTAATGATCTTTTCGATGACGGTCTCTTCAATTTCTTTATATGTAACGTCAGGATCATGCTGATGGGCAATAACAACCGCGTCAATGCGGATCGGTTTGAAACCTTCGTATTCCACGGTTACCTGGCTTTTGGAGTCGGGCCGCAGCCATTTGATGGTTTTGTTTTTACGAAGTTTTGCCGCGTATATCAGAAGTTTGTGCGCAAGCATAATCGGCAGGGGCATCAGTTCCTTTGTTTCGTTACACGCAAAGCCGAACATCATTCCCTGATCGCCCGCGCCCTGCTGGCCCTTGAATTTTTTAAGGCCCGTGCCGGAAACGCCCTGGCTGATGTCCGGGGACTGGTTGTGAACCATGCTCAAAACCGCCATTGAATTGAAGTCCAGACCGAAGGCGGGGTCGGTGTAGCCGATTTCCTTTGCCACTTCGCGGGCAATGTGATGAAAATCCACATAGGTAGAGGTGGTGATTTCCCCTCCAACCAGCAGCATGGAGGCGGAAGCGAAAGTTTCGCAGGCAACCCTGCTCTGTGGATCATCCTTTAGGCAGGCGTCCAGGATTGCGTCGGAGACCTGATCGCAAAGTTTATCGGGATGCCCTTCGCCGACCGATTCAGACGTGAATAAAAAACGGGATTTACCGGAATTGTTTGATTTCATAAAATACTCCTTATATCCGTATTATAAGAAAAAACCGGTCCTTGTGCAACGGGACCGGCACAAAAAATGAATAATTAACTTACATAATAAACTTGTCCGAAAACAGGCAATGTTCCCGAACAAGTCCGTTTTTTCATTGAACATGGCTGCGCATTAACTCCGCGCTCCCATGCCGTCCGCGCTGATCCTCAATTATTGAAGTTTCCAGTAGGGAACGGTAGATGCTTTCTCTGGCCATTGAATCATTGAGGTTTACATTGAGAGCCGGAATGATCAAGACAATATTGGGGATAATTTCATCAGGATCGGCTATGTCGTCAGAAACCATCATTATTAGCGGATAGTAAGAACCGTCCTGATAATACTGTCTCGCGATATGAGCCAGAGTGTCGCCGTACCGCACAGTGTGACTGACAGCTCCGTTAAGAATAACGCCGCTCCAGTGGCGGGTGTATGTATCGCCCGGCGTGGGCGGAGCAGGCGTCGGCGCCTGAGTTGGCGTTGATGCCGGAGTTGGCGCCGGGGCAGGCTCAACAACGGGAGCAGGTTGTTCGGGTTGCGGAGCTGATTGGCAGGCTATTACTGATAAAATAACAAAAATCAGCACAGGAAACAGAAACTGTTTTTTCATAACAGATCCTCCATAAAAGTGTATTTGCTCTTTGTATATCATTTTCATGTAGGGTAATCAATGAACAGAAGGTTTATATCAAAATGGAAAATTGGAATCAGTTAATATTTTGTCCAGAATTTTATTACAAACTTAAGTTTAGTCCAAACTTAAGTTTAGTCCAAACTTGAGTTTAACCTAAACTTGAGTTTAGTCTGAACTCAGGCCCATCACATCGTCCACCGGCAATGAAAACACAATCCCCTGGGCTTCGTTGTTAAGGCCGTGCTTTTCGCAAATTGCCTGCATTATTTTTACTTTTTTTTCGCGGGCGGTAAGGATGAGGATCAGTTCTTTTTCATCCTGTACGGAAACGCCGAAGAACTTTACCGCGCCCTCATGGGCCTGCCCGCGGGCGTTAATTACCGTGCCGCCTGTCGCCCCCGCGTTTCTGGCTGTAGTCATCAATTCATCGCTGTAACCGTGATTTACAATGGATACGATAAGGTCGTGTGTGGATTTGCCGGTCATTTTTGCTCCTTCGCCGCTGGCGGCGATTTTTTCATTCTTTAAAATACTCTGTTTAAAAATCAGCAGAACAGGATCGTTGATAGCGGAAAGGGGAACGGTAAAAACTATCCCCGCTCCAGGGCTTCGGTTTTTCAATTTTTTACGGACTTCCCTTAAAAGAACCGGCACGCCCACTTCCTGTTCCAGACAGGTAATCACCGCTTTTTCGGAAGAGCCGATTCCCAAAAGATTGAGGACCTCCGAACTTGCCGTTCCCATGCCCCTACAGGTAAAGTGAAAACGCACCTTTTCTTCCACGCAGACATCGGAAACAATATTGGCGCGATGCCAGTCAACTATGAAAAAAACCAGTTTAAGTTTCGGCGCCTGTGGACGCGCGCTCTGATCATCCTGCACGCTCTGCTGCGCGCCGGTAAATTTTCCCGGCAGTCTGGAAAGAAACTTTGAAACCAGGGATTCCTTCGCCATTTACGCTTCCTCTTTGAACACTGTGATTTTTCCCCAATCGATGACTCTGGCGGCGCTGATGGCGGCTGTTTGCTGTTTGTCCATATCGGCGGCCTGTTTCGTCCTTATTTTGTAGATGAGTCCCATCAACTGAATAACAATAAGAGGAGTCATGGCGACCATAGCTACGATCCCGAAAGCGTCCACCATCAAATCACCGCCAATCCCCTCGCAGGCCCCCATCGCGAAGGGCAGGAGGAACGTGGTACACAAAGGCCCGGAACACACGCCGCCTGAATCGAAGGCGATGCCGGTAAATATCTTCGGCACAAAGAAAGTCAGTACAAGCGCGAATAAATAGCCGGGGATCAAAATATACATGATTGGAATGTGAAGCAGTATCCTTGTCATGGTAATCGCCAGAGCCGCCGCCATGCCGATGGAAAGCCCCCTGCTCATCATCTTCGCGGTAATGGCCCCCAATGAGATTTCCTCAACCTGCTTGTTAAGAACGTGGACGGCAGGTTCCGCCGCCACAATAAAGTAGCCGATTAAAACGCCCAGGGGGATCAATATCCAGTTGTAAGATTTGGAGGCAAGTTGAATTCCCAAAAGCTCTCCCACAGGGATAAAACCCACATTCACCCCGGTAAGAAAAAGAACAAGCCCAATCAGGGTGTATATAAAACCGACGGAAATGCGCACCAATTGCATGCGGTGGTAACTGCGTGAGAATATCTGGAATATAATGAAGAACACAACGATAGCCCCAAGAGCGTAAAGCACGTCCCTGAAGAAGTGCGGCAGCTCAAGGGCGAAGTTTCTGATAACGTCCCGGGAAGTCGCGGCTTCCTGAAAAATATACGTTTCCACTTCCATAGAGCCGGGCCTGTAAAAAATACCCAGAAGGAGGACTGCGAGAATCGGGCCGACACTGCACAGGGCGACAAGTCCAAAACTGTCATCCTGTGAGGATTTGTCGCTTCTGATCGAGGAGATGCCGATGCCCAACGCCAGGATAAACGGAACAGTAATGGGGCCGGTAGTAACGCCGCCTGAATCAAAGGCGACAGGCACGAAAGTATTCGGCGCGAAATAAGCCACGGCGAAAGTAATAATGTAGAAAATAATCAGCAGAACTGAAAGCCGGATTTTCAAAAGAGGCCGCAGAACTGCGATAAGAAGAAAAATCCCCACACCCACGGCGACCGTAAGGATCAAACTGATGTCGGGAAAGGGAACCTGCCTCGCCAGAACCTGCAAATCAGGCTCTGCGACAGTAATGATGACCCCCATCACAAAACTTATGATGATTAAAAGCACAATCTTTGAGCTTTTGGTAAGATGAATCCCGATACCTTCTCCCATCGGCATCATTGCCATATCGGCGCCGAGCGTGAAGAAACCCATCCCGATGATCAACAACGCCGCCCCCGCAAGAAACATCAGGATAGTCCCCGACGGCATAGGCGCGATAGCGACACTGCTGACGAGGACTATAAGGGTAATCGGAAGCACCGAAGTAAACGCTTCCATGATCTTTTCTTTCAGTATCTTGTTCATTCTTTGCCTGTAAAACAGTATACAAAAGAAAATGTTTCAATGTAAAGAATGATACGGCCCCCTTTCGATAATCCCCTCCGTGATAAGAAGGGCGGTATTATCCTTGCGCTCAAGCCGAGCCATTCGTACGGGCCGGACTTCATTTTTTCCACAGTAACCCATTTTAGCCGAAGGAGCAGGAGCGGCCAAGGGATAGGTGAATTTTGTTTTACAACTCGGTATTGAAAATATACCTTATACTTTCATTTATTTTAGTAAAATAATTTTAACGGATTTCTCTAACAAGATATTTCCTGGAACTTGCGCTTGGTTCATATTTGAGGTAATAACAGCGCAGATTATGGTTCTTATATTGCTGCGGTTAATTACATCATTTTGGATTATGAGAACAGGACGACGCTTGCCCGGTTCTGAGCCATAAGGGTCTGGGGGTAGATTAGCCCACCAAATCTCTCCCTTAATCATTACCAGTCTTCGCTTTCAAGCACTTCAGCCTGCGCCATCATATAACACGGCTCCAGAGATGAATCCACCTCATTATAAATTTCATTGAGGCGGGCGGTAATAAGGTCGTCCTGTGAAGGTATTTCGGGTGTGAATTTTATCAGGCTCATTGAAGCCAAACTCCGCAATAATTGTAAGACTGTATTATCGGCAATTTCAATTGTTACTGTTTGTTTCATATCTTTAATTTAATCCGGGTCAAGGAGAAATATCAAGCGGTGACCGCGAAAAATTGATGCCGCTATCCATATCAGTTTTTAACTGCTCCGTATCAGTTTTTAATTGCTCAGTAGCAGTTTTTAATTGCTCAGTAGCAGTTTTTAATTACTCAGTAGTAGTTTTTAACTGTTCCATAGCAGTTTATAATTACTCCATTTCAATTTTTAACTACTCCGTAGTAGTTTTTAACTGCTACGTTTCAGTTTTTAATTACTCTATAGTAGTTTTTAACTGCTCCGTAGCAGTTAATAATTGCTCCGTAGCAGTTAATAATTGCTTTTTAGGGTGTTTTAATTGCTTAAAAGGGTGAATTTAGCCCAAATCGGGGCATTTTGACCCATTTTAGGGACAAAATTGACGTTTTACCTAGTATATATAAGGTTCCGGCATCAATTTTCTTCATCCCACGGCCAAGGGTAATACATATCGAGCCATCTTATCCTTCCTGTATCGTAAAACCAAAAACTATAAGTGATTTGAACTTCCGCAGACAGTTTATAGTCATACATAATAAAACCATCTTTAACATAATAATTATGCTCTTCACCCAGGTTTTTTATCAGGTTTAGAATATCTTCCACTATCAGAGATTTTATGTTTTTACCCAAAAACTGAACTTCCCCGGAATAATTCGCATTGGCGCTTATGCGTATAACTGTCCCGTCCTGATCAAAATTAAATCTTAATGTATCTGAACCATAAGAGCATGTCCAAAAATTATACCAATAGTATTCTTCCCCTGGATATTCATGAAATTGTGTTATTGACGGACCTCCGAGCAGCTTTTCAACATCATCACGTGTAGAATAACGGAGGGTAATCTTTTCACCCCTGATAAAAACAAACGGCTGATCGGGATTATCCTGTTCAAAATCATACGCGGGATACTCATTGCTTTCAATTGTTTCCCGCGCTGTTTCCTCTTCATGTAAAACCGGCGCGCCTATCTCATGGGGGATGTTGTCTACGGCGATACTAACGTTATTCTGAACGGTGACGCCCTCCTGTTTCCGGCAGCCGGTACAAAGAACGGCTGCCATCAGGAAAAGCTGTATAACGGTATAAATGGTTTTCATCTTTATCTCTACTGCTACATATTACTAAAAAACAGGATGGTTTTACAACCTTCCGCTTAAAATCGGGGTTTCTGCCTTAAATTGCGGTTTACCTATTCAAAAATCCCTATTATACTTAAAATAACAACAAACAAAGGAAGGATTTTATGGTAAAAAAGGCGACCGGCAAACGGCTGATAGGCGCGGTGGTTCCAGTCGGGGCTCTGCGGAGCAAGAACGGGATGGGGGTGGGCGAGTTCCACGATCTCGCCGCTTTTGCCCTTCTTTGCAAAAAGATGAAGATTGGGCTTATTCAGATTTTACCTGTCAATGACACGGGCTTTGAAAGCTCTCCTTACTCAAGTTTGACCGCGTTCGGTCTCCATCCGTTGTACCTTCGGATTGAGGATCTGGAAGAATTTGAAGCCGCCGGGCGCCCCATTAAAAAAAGAATTAAAGAGGCGAGGGAAAGGTTCGACAAAGAAACGCGTTTTTCGCATTATGAGGTTCTCAAGGAAAAACTTGAGATATGCCGCGCCGTTTTTGAGTTGAAAAAGGCCGAAATAACCGAAAGCGCGAAAACAGGCAATATCGCCGCGTGGATCGAGCGGAATTCATGGGTTAAGGTATACGCCGTATACCGCAGGCTGAAGGAAGCGAATGAGTTAAGCTCATGGAAGTTTTGGAAAGAGTACAGGGATGTGACAGCCGCCGATATTGAAAAGTTATGGGCTGATAACGATCTTTTTGAGGAGCATATTTTCTGGGTTTGGCTTCAGCAGGCTTTGGACGCGCAGTTTTCCAAAGCGGCGAAGGCAATCACCGACGCGGGCATTGTTCTTGAGGGCGATCTGCCCATTCTTATGAACGAGGATAGCTGCGATGTTTGGGCGCATCCCGATATCTTCATTCAGGATCTTTCCGCCGGGGCGCCGCCTGACTTTTACAGCCCGGACGGTCAGAACTGGGGTTTCCCGATTTACAACTGGAAAGCCCAGGAGGAGGATAACTTTTCATGGTGGCGCAAACGCCTGGAAATAGCGGGGCGTTTCTATCAGGCTTACCGCATCGATCATGTGCTGGGGTTCTTCCGTATATGGGCAAGTTCCCGCCATGATTCTTCTTCCGCTCTCGGGCGCTATGTGCCTTATACGCCGGTTACGACAAGGGATCTTAACGACTTAAAATTTGACAGCGGAAGAATCCGCTGGCTAAGCAGGCCGCATATAACCACCGCGGAACTTTGGGATGAACTGAAGAAAGATCTGGGCGGCGTGTTCAGCGACGCCGAGATCGCCGCGTCCGCTCAAAAGATCTTTTCAGAGGCGCTGGAACGTATAAACAAGGAAGAGTTGTGGCTCTTTAAGGGCAGTATCTCAGGGGAAAAGGACATTCATCAAATCGGCTTTCGTCCCTTAATTGAAAAATACCTTGTAAAGAAATGGCACGACAGGCTTTTTATTGAATATGAAAAGGGGAAGTTTTTCCCATCGTGGTTTTTCAGGGATTCAAAGGCGTATAAGAGTTTGAACGAAAACGAAAGGAACGCGCTGGAAGAGTTGCTGGAAAAACGCCGCGTAAAATCAGAAAAAATCTGGGAAGCGCAGGGCAAAAAACTTCTTTCAGTACTGGTAGAATCTTCGCACATGCTTCCATGCGCGGAGGACCTGGGCGAGACTCCCGCCTGCGTTCCAAAGGTTCTTTCCAAATTAAAGATACTCGGCTTGAGGGTGGTACGCTGGCACCGCCTCTGGGGTAAGGAAAGCCAGCCGTATATTCCGTTTGAGGAATACCCCGAATTAAGCGTGTGTACTCCCGCGGTTCACGACAGTTGCACGGTTCGTGAATGGTGGGAAAGGGAAGCCAATCAGGGACAATTTGCCGGCTTTATCGGCGTCCCGTCGTTGCCGAAGATGTACAACCCCGGAACCGCGAAGATCATTCTGTCAAAGATCGCCGCCGCCCGTTCGCGTTTCAGGGTTTTTCAGATACAGGACCTTCTTCACCTTTCAAACAAGTGGTACTCGAAGGATCCCGCTTCTGAGCGGATAAACGTTCCCGGCACTAACAACGAATTTAACTGGACGTACCGTCTCCCCGCTCCCATTGAGGAAATAATGAAGGATAAAGACCTTATCCACTCTGTAGCGGAATTGAAAAGGATTCCGCCTCTAAAGAAGAAAACATGATCAATAAGGTCTTTAAAGAGAATCCGTCCTGTTCCCTCGCAGTCCTTTTTTAAAAGAAAAGGTTTTTATTTCGTGGAACATTGACATTTTAGTACCCGCGTGATATTTATTATATCGTTGGTGAGTTATGTTAGAGCAGTGTTGGAACCGGTCTGGCATAAGGAGCCCGGACGCTATTATTCCTGTAGGGGAGTAATAAAACTCAATAAAAAGGAGCTAACATGAAAAAAGCTTGTTTGATTCTTATGTTACTGTCGTTAGTATTTGTATTTGGATGCGGCTCATCTGCCAAAACTCAACCGGCTCAGGCGAATACGCCGCCGTGGCTTAACGATTTCCCGCCGGAGGACGTTATCTGGGGAATTGGAACCGCCAAGCAGTCGTCTGAGGCCATGTCCATGAGCGCTGCGGAAGTCAGGGCGAGGACTTCTATTGCCCGCCAGCTTGATACCAGAGTGCAGGCTATGTTCACGGATTATAACCTTGACGCGGGCAGTGTCGGCAATCAGGCCAGCACTTCCCTTCAGGAAGATGTCAGCCGCCAGATTACCAACATGAACGTTTCCGGCGCGCGGCCTATCGAACGCTGGAAGGCCCCGGATGGCACATGGTGGTATCTGGTTGAATTCAAGAAATCCGACGCCTTAGCCGCTGTAGCCAGCATTATTAATAACCAGGAGGCTCTTTACGCCGAGTTTAAAGCACAGCAGGCCCTTGCCTATCTCGACGCTCAGCTTGCCAAGACCGAAGCGCCGTTACGAGTTGACAATTAGAACTGATCTTTAGGCGTTCAAACCAGGATAGAGTCAATTCCTGTCCATCCGTAAACCTGGATAAAGTTCAGGTTTGCGGTTGGTTCGGGAGTTGGCTCTTGTTTTAATTTTCTTTCAGAGGGGGGATGAATTTAAAAAGATTGCCGTTTACGCTGTTAGTTTTTTTAACAACCTGTTCCGCCGTCCCACCTTATGAAATTGACGGTTATGAAGTACGCTGAACGGCTTCTATGTGCTTGATATGCGGATCGACAAAAACACGAAAACGATTTGGACTTTGGCTGTCGCCGGAAAGCCTTAAAGATTTTCAGGGGGATATGGTTATGTCTAAAAAGACAATTTATAACATTTGTTTTTATTTGCTGCTGTTGATGGCGCTTTCCGTCTGCGGAAGTTCGCCTTCTTCCGGCGGCAATTCAGGCTCTTCTCCCGCCGAGGCTCAGACCCTTGCGCAGTCCGCGCTGGACAGAATGGATGGAGGAGGGCAGCCCTCTTCCGGTCAGCAGGCTCCCTCCGCCCAACAACCGGCTTCTCCCCAGGGCGCTTCCGGTCAAAGCGCTCCCGCCGCGCAGCCGCAGCAGACAGCGGTCAGTACCAGCACGGGCGCGAAACCGGGATGGGTTGATTCCGTTGATTCCGTATACAACAGATCGCAGTATGTGGCGGCGGTCGGCAACGCTTCCGATCGTACAATGGCGGAAAGAAACGCCCTTGCCAATCTTATTGCCTATTTTGGTCAATCCATACAGGCGGATCAGACCATTACTAACACTTATCAGGAAGCTGTCAGAAACGGCGTTACCAGCGACTGGAGCGATAATATCGCCATGGATAATACGATAAGAATATCCGCTTTTATGGATACTTTGATAGGCGCGGAAATAAGGGGTGTTTGGTTTGATTCAAGGAGTACCTACTATGCCGTGGCTGTTTTGGAAAAGGCAAGGGCCGCTTTAGTTTACAGGGATCTGATAATCGCCAACCAGAGTATGATCAGAAACCTCCTTGCAATGGATCAAAGCGAAAAATATTCTCTGGAAGGGTATTCCAGATATCAATTCGCCGCCGCAGTGGCTGATATTAATACTACTTACGGCAATTTATTAAGGATGATTGACGCCCCGCTGCCGGAAGGAATGGTAGCCGGCAATCAATACCGGCTTGATGCGCAGGATATCATCAGGACAATTCCTATCGGAATAACAATAAAAAATAACAATGACAGAGCGGGAAGAATCCAGAACGCTTTCGCCAGGGCAATTTCCGATCTGGGGTTCAGAAGCGGCGGAACAAATTCGCGTTATGTGCTTGTAGTGGATATGACCGTCTCTCAGGCTGATTTACCCAACAGTAATAACTACATATATGCGCGAATGGAATTAGGCGCAAATCTTACCGATACCAGTAATGGTCAAGTTTTGCGGCCTTACAGTTTCGGTTCCCCGCTCCGCGAGGGGCATCTCAGTCTATCGGAAGCTGAAAACCGTGTCTTTACAGCAGCGGAACGTAAAATAGATTCGGAATATGCGGATTTCCTGAGAGCGTATCTTTCACAGCTTTTGCCTGTAAATAAGCTGATTCTTTAAATAATAGAACTGTTCGGAAACTTCAGTTTCTGAATAAGTACAATAAATTGAAAGCGGGAGTTTTCACTTCCGCTTTTTTTATGTAAAATGTTTATGGGGGGGACAAATGTCAGATCAGTATATTTACACAAACAGCGAATTTATCAATATTTTGCCGGTATGGGCGCAGGAGCTTGCGACCAAGTACGGCTCAAGGACGGCAAGTTTTTACATACTGCACGGCAATATC
>JGI24698J34947_10000115_pt1 | contig 28151 bp, 40 predicted proteins | sample TergutMp193P3_FD_34947 | JGI IMG/M metagenome (IMG submission 34947) | reverse complement strand
CTGATTGGTAGGAGAAAGCAATGGGCATTGCAAAAGTAAAATACCAGTACGGCACTTACAGCGGTACGGTTGAAGTCCAAGCAGACCCTGACGATTACAACTAGGTTGTTACGACAACCAAAGGAGAGAAGAAGATGAAAAAGATGAAAATTAACGAGACAGGGTTTTCCTACACCTTAACCAAAAAAAAGTTCAACTATGAAATCGTGTGGCAATCCTCTGACGGACAGAGCGGCAAGAATTATCTTGGTCGGAGCGTCAACGATTTTGAAGTGGCAAAACATTTCAGAGATGTTTTGGGATTTAAAACAACCTCTGATTATAACAGCCTCGGATGCAGGTAAGGGGGAAGGTGATGAACGCTAATGAGATTTATAACGAGCTTGTTGATTTTTTGGCAGAAAAGGGAATCTCTTCTTCTGACAGAGAAGAGATAATGGAATCGGTTAGAGATTACGCGGAAGTGAGGGTTCGTGATCATGCAGAAGGAAGGAAAGATGAAAACGAAAGAACATGAAAGATTGATGAGGCTTAGGCGTAAGTGTTTCGACAAAGACTGGCACTGCCTTGATTGGGAAAAAGTAGAAGAAATCGACAAATTGATCGATGAAGAAGATGAGCGTATGGAAAGGACTTTCCAGAGGCTTCTTGATAATATTCAGCCGGTAGAGGCGTAAGGAGGACACGATGAAGTGTGAAGTAGACGCAAGGTTTACCTTTAACTGCAAGGTAACAGTTGATGCTGAAACCACAGCTCAAGCGAAGGAGTTCATAAAGAACAACCTCACGGCTTATGGCAGTATCAGATCCACTGATATAGCACGCGGCTTAATCGAATGGGACATCGACGATAATGCGGAAATGTGTCTAGGTAAGGCAAGGGCAAAGAAAGACACTGGAGTTACTGAAACCGACCTTGAACTTAAAATGGCGGTCTAAAATGTCCTACAATCTTTTAACCAAACACAATTATGACTTCTACGAAGTGGCTTCTTGCCTACAGAAAGCAATCCGCAGGGGAGACGCTAAGATTGCCGGCTTTATGGCTTTAGAGCTTTGGGACTCTGGATTTGACCATTATCTCTGGAAACGGCTGTTTACCATATCCGCTGAGGACTGTTGGGGTATTCTCACCAAAGAAATAGAAGCTCTCTGGACAGGGTATAAGCTGGTTAATGATAAGACAGAACCCAAAGGACGTATTTTTATATCCAAAGCCGTGATACTTCTGTGCCAAGCCAAGAAAAGCCGCGATGCCGACCATCTTTCAAACTATGTCTATGACCGCATGGCAGGACTTACCGAACAGGAGATAAACGGGTATATGGCAGAATTGCCCAAGTATGTCGAGATGCCAGGTTATGTCTATGATTGCCACACCATGAGAGGCCGGAAGATGGGAAAGACCAAGGAACAGTTCTTCAAGGAAGAGTATGCCGCTCTGGAGAACAAACAAGCCGGTCTGTTTGATGATTTGATTAAGTAAAAAACGAGATAGGGCTGCTCATAAAAAACATGGGCAGCCCTTTACTTACCGTAAAAATATCCCTTGCGTTTTGTCTGAAATCGGTTTATAACGAAGAATCAACGGGGAAAAACCATGCCAAGAGGCGAACATCCAAATTCTCATAAGGCTCTTACTACTGGGAAAAAATTCTCATCATCATACCAACCTTCTAACAGGGGAAAGAGGAGAGACAGACTCAAGGAGTTCATTGACAAAGAAAGGGTGTCAATGGGCGATCTCAGGGCAATTCTGGATGGTATTATTTGCAGTTATTCGTTTGGCGATCTTGATGCCATACACAATCCTGAATCTGGCAGAGAAGAGTTACCTGTAATAGTAGCGGCGTACATGAAAGCCATTATGACCGACCATAGAAAGGGCACAGTAGATACCATCGAAAGGCTTATAAACAGGGTTCATGGCAAGCCGACAAATACAGTTGACGTGAAGTCAGATAATGGGCTGTCAATAACGTTAATGTCCCCTGAGGAAAGAGACAAGCGCATCGAGGAGCTGCTGAGAAAAGGTGAATCTGGAAAAGGTGCTAAAAAATCTCAACGATGACGAAAAGGCCGAGATGCTGAGCCTTCTTGAACAGAGGGAGCTTGAGAAAGTAACTCCCAAGATGGAGCGGTTCCGTGAGCCATGGCGTATAAAGCTGGCAAAGGGCGGACGTGGAGCCGGCGCTAAGTCATGGTCTTGCGCCTCGCTTCTTGTTCAAAGGGCGCACCGTGAGCCAATACGAGTCGGCTGTTTCCGCGAAGTACAGCGATCTTTGGAAGAGTCATGCTATTCACTTATATGTGATACAATATACCGATTGAGATACCCAGGCTGGACAATTACACGGGATTATATCAATTCGCCTATTGGTTCTCATTTTATTTTTCGCGGCTTAAATGACTTAAAAGCTGCACGTCAAGTAAAGGGACTTGAAGGTTTTCATATATTTTTTTTAGAAGAGGCGTCTGCTTTATCTGATGAATCTATAAGTATGTTGCTTCCAACTCTTCGTGAATCGGGCTCGGAATTATGGGCAATATGGAACCCTGAGACCGACTATGATCCTGTAAATACAAGATTATGGGTTCCTGAACGCGACGACGTACTGCGGATAGATTTAGAGCCCGGCGAGAAAGACAACCCTTATTTTCCTGATGTTCTGAAAGCGGAAATGGAAAATGATTACCGTAATAATCCCGATGAAGCAGAGCATACATGGGGAGGCGCAACCAGAAAACAAGGACAAAATTCTGTTATAAGCAGGGTTAATATTAGGGCTGCAGTAAACCGTGTTGCGGAAGAAACAGAACCTGATGAAATAGGCGTTGATGTGGCCAGGTTTGGCGATGATAAAACTCAGATGTACCGACGGCGCGGCGGTAAAATAATAGATCACAAAGAGTTGGCGAAAAAAGACACTCAGTTTGTCGCAAAAGAAGTATGGGAATTTGCAGGAAGAAACCCGAATATACCAATCAAGGTAGATGATACCGGCGTTGGAGGTGGAGTTACCGATAGACTCAAGGAACTTGGTGCTAAAGTAGTGCCAATAAATTTCGGTGGGTCTCCAAAGGATACAATTAAATATAAAACTGTCGCAGATGAGATGTGGTTTGGTTTTCCTGTTAATGAAGTGAGTATACCTAACGATTCAGAGCTGTTGCAAGAATTGGGTAGTAGGTTGTATGATTATGATGAGATAGGCAGGCGGAGAATAGAATCGAAAAAGAATTATAAAAAACGTTTTGGTAGATCGCCTGACAAAGCGGATGCTCTATTATTGTGTTATTATACACGCGAGAGTACCATGTTTGACGATGAAGCTCGAGGCTTTTTTCACGGATCTGCATAGAACGTAACGGGAGGGGAATAATGGGATTAATTAAAAACGCGGCGGCAAAGTTCTCTGATTTTTGGAAGAGAACAGAAGAGAGGGACTTGTCCAAGCAGACTCGCATATTAGGACCGCAAACACGCAAGATGGACGGCGGCCTTGCGTCTAACGATAAACTCCTGAAAGGCATCTACACCGGCTCGGCTGTGGAATTTGCACTGTCCGCCTACCTGTCAGGCGGCATGACAGACGTGCCGAAAAACATGACTGGGATTCCAGGAGTAATTCCTGATAAAGGACAAGACGACAGGCTCATCAAGGAACTGAACACGCTGATTGTTGACGATTTCCCTGTGCTGGTATCGACTATGCTTACTCAGGGAACTTCATGGCGTTGGGCGCGGTGGAGTGATAAACTGCACCGGATTACATGGGAAGCGATTCCAGACAGCAGTATTACTTCTATCATCATCGACCTCGACACAGGAGAAATATCTGAAATATGGACGAACGAACAGATTGAATACAACAAAGGCGAGATTGCCACAGCGTACACTACACGTAAACGTCACATAACACGAACGATGATCACCGAGGAATGGAAAGGCGAAGTCAACAAAATGGTGCAGTACAAGAACCCGTTCGGCTTCATGCCGATCCCATTCGGGCATAACTGCTACGAAGGTGACTGGCGCGGCAACAGCGTCTTTGGCAGGGTGTTGCGCTGGCTGAGAGCGAACCATGATATTGCGTACAAGCTGATAGAGATATTGTCTGAGTTTACCCCGAAGATAATCCAGACGCTCAAAGATATAAAGGCGTGGATAGTAAACAACACGCCGAAGGGGACAGACCCCAGCAGTTTCACCATTGACCCGTTCGGCCAGAAAATGTTTGTGAATCAGGAGAACGAAAAGACAGAATTCCTGTTCCTGCCAGGTGACGCGACATCGCAGCACATCGCCGCGCTCCAGGATTGCGAGCGGAAGATTATCAAGGGCAGCGGCATCCCCGAACTGTTCTTTGGCGCACTGGCGACCGGCAACTACGCCTCCACCGAAACCGACCGCCTGCTTGCCCTCGATTATGTCCGGGGCATCCGCCGCGAGCTTACCAAAGGCACTCAGGAGATCGTGAACCAGTCGCTCTGTATTCTTGCGTTCATGCGGTTCACCCAGCCGCCGCAGGTTTCTATCCAGTGGGGCAACATCTCCCTGTTATCCGAAGCGCAGAAGGCACAGGTCATGGGCGCTTACGCATCTGCGATAGTTCCATTGTTGGGTAACGGAGCGATTTCGCCGGAGGGCGCGTTCTACTTGACGAAAGAGCTGTACCCTGAATATCCTGCAGAGGACGCGGCGCACTTCATGGCTGGTTTATCTGAAATGATAACACAGCACTCTAGCAAAGTAGGGCAGCCGGCTTTTGACACGAGCGGGATGGGAGGATTCTGATGTACTCATTGGTTGACTTTAAGAACGAAAGATTTGTTAAAAGGAGATTTGTTACAGTTTGGGGAGCTAGGCTATACGCTTTTGTACATCAAATTAGAGAGTATGCTGTGTTTCCACATCAAAGATATGTAACGGATAGCGATGCCGTTTACAGTAAAGGAGTGTTTTAGGGGAATGAGCGCCACATCTCAAAGTAGGGGTCATGCCATCTTTTATAACGGGCATGACGCTTGTATTGGAATTGTTAAGAACACCCAATCTGTTTGTTGTGGACATGGAGTATCGGAAGCGATAGCAATATAAATAATATCATGGGAGGGTTTGATGAAAAGATATAGCGTTCCTCAGCCGAGACCGGATCAACCTAAATTATACGCAGGGGCTGAAAAAGGAAATACTGTCGGAATAATTTTTGTTATCATTGCGGACCTATTTGGGTTTGTTGCAATGATTTATATGGGGCTTCATCAATGAAAAACGGCAAACCTGAAAGAATAAATATTTTAGGTGTTGAATATTCAATCACCTACTGCGAGAAACCGTCTGAGGTTGACTTATTCAAGAGAGAGTCTCTGTGGGGTCAAATAGATTACTGGACGCGGACGATTAGGATTTATGACAATGGGCGGCCTATTCAGGAAATTTGGAAAACCATAATACACGAAGTTTTACACGCTATAGGCGAAGGGCTAAAACTTGAAATCTTTGACAAAGGCGATACTGAAGACAAGGACAAGCATAAAGAGTTGGACATACTTGCGCTGGCGTTAGTTGACACGCTTTTCAGAAACGATTTGATTAAGGTGGAGAATGCAATTAAGTAGGCAGGACTACTTCAAAAAACAACGCGAGCTGAGTAAATCCATTGCTCACGCAGAATTAGAGGCGGCAAGGCGCATTAGAAAAGCAACTCGCGAACTCGTGTTGCCGCTGGTCAGGCAATATGCCGAACAGGGAATGATAACCTATCCCACCGAGGAACTTGCGCGGCAGATCGACCACATCATCAGAGAAGAAGCCGCAAAGCCTGTCGCAGCGGTGCGGAAACTGCAAGACGACATGGAGGCTTCCCTTGCCGAGAAGCTGGGAGTTAGTATCCGCTATCGGCCCAAATACCAGCCCGAATTGCAGGAGAACGTGCGGCAACGCCGGCTTGAAAACGCGAAAGAACCAGTCGGCACTATCATCAAGACACCAGGGCGCGGCTGGGGTTATGGCACTTCGGGCCTGGCCGCTTATCACCGCGATCCGCAGACAGGGAAGATTGTGTGGGACGACCTTCCGCTTGAGTACCAGTTCCGCAAACGCGCCGACTTGTCAGAGCAGGTGTGGAAAGCCGTGGAAGAGCAGGAACAGATGGTCTTTGACGTGATACGCGGAGGCAGGGCTGCCGGCAGGAACGTGAAGGACATTTGCGGAGACCTTGAGCAATTCATCAATTACGGAGACGGCGGAAAGCGAGTGGTAGGACGTTGGATGGGAATGTTCCCGAACACCGAAGAAGGCCGCAGAGAAGCATGGAAGCGCGAGTACCTTACCGCGCACGGAGGGTTGCAGCCGGGGAGCGATGCCGCGAAAGCTCTGTTGCGCCAGCCGGACGCTCAGGCGTGGGTTAAGCAGAAGATGGACGAGACAACGAAGCGTGGCACTCCGCGACTGCCTAGCGCGGTGAGGTCGTATGCAACGAGGTTAGGGAAAGCGGGGCTGGACTATCGGACGATACGAATCGCCAGAACGGAAACGACCGCCCTCGTAGCTATGGAACAGGAGGCAATCGCTGAAAATTCGGACATCTGCACGGGCGAGATGGACTTTGTAATGGAGTGCGGAAGGGATCATTGGAATTGCAACTGCGAACGCTATAGTGAGCAAAGCCCGTGGCGTGTAGACGACCCCGAAAGACCGGAGATTCCGGTCCACCCCTCGTGCGTTTGTGAATGGCGTCCGAGACTGAGAACCGACGAAGAAATACTTGCCGCCCTCCGTGAAGAACTGAAAGAAGAGTTTGAAACAATTGAGGGTACAGAAGAAGGTAGGGAGTGGCAGAGGGATATGCTTGCAAGAATTGATGAGATGGAAGCGGAAGGCGTTACGGTGAAAAGCAACCCTGTTACCCTCAGCTCTTTAACAGATAGCGGAGATGATTCCTGGCAACCAGAAGAAATACAACCTGCTAGTTTAAGGCGGAATGAACCGGCAATCGCAAAGGCGTTAGAGGTAGAGGAAAAGATTAGTAAATACTCAAATGAAGCGGCGGTTATAATTGACCAAAATGGAAACGTTGTATTTGATAATCCGTGGGGAAAGAAAAATGAGGTTAATATTGATCGAAACCTTATAAAGGATAATGTCGTTACCCATAACCATACATCAGGCGGACCATTGTCAGAAGATGATATGACTAAGTTCGTTGCATACGATGCGCAAGAATTCAGAGCCTGTACGCCATCTAATATTAACTTTAGCATAAGGAGGGGAGATGGAAGCATAGATAAAAGAATAGAACATGATTATAATTTAGCAATGGAAAGAATAAGAAATGAGGCAACTTTCGAGGCATTCGGGCATTGTAAAACAGGAGAGGAATACATTACGACTAAAAATAATATAATAAAAGAGAAGGCTAATAAATGGTTGGCTGAAAATGCTATAAAGTATGGCTATATTTATACAGTAGAAGACAGGGAGAGGTGATATGGGCAAGATGGTAACAATTGACGGAGACAACGATAATGAGGCCACTGAAAAACAAGCAAAAGTTTTTGACAGATATTTAAGTGGTGAAATAAGCAAGGAAGATTGCGAACGTATACTAAAAGAAATACAAGACGAAGAAAACAGGCAAATAAAAGAAGAACTGGCAGCCATAAGAGCAGATGCCGAAGGAGAAACCCAATGAGTAACCGCAAAGACAAACAACTCCGCAGGAGCGTGAGAAAAACAGTCAACGACAACTCAAGGCGCTTCCTGCTTGCCATGCTCGGCAGCCCGTTTCTGACTCGGCTGCGCTGGGCAATAACAATAATTTTCAAAATTGGCTATAAGGACTTAATCATCGGAGGGGAAGAATGAAACTATTCGGGAGCGGAAGAATAAGCTTATTGGGTCTTATCAACAACAATATACGGCTGGCTGTCGCAATGTATTGTTTGGCCAACAAGACAGCGGAAAAATTAAAGGCTGTTAAAACTTCCGATGAGCGCGAGGCCATTGTTAAAGATTCGAAATTGAGGCTTGACGCGTTATTATCGAGATACATCGGAGGGGACGATGGAGTTAAGCGAGAAGCTACAGGCTGATATTGCCGCCATTTTCAAGACAGTCAAATACGGTGATATAACATTCCACCTGTCGCCGGAGAGAAAGACGCTCGATTATGACGTGAAAACAACGGGGAAACTGGCGATTGACGATCAGCAAAATAAACAAAATAGTGCTTGACAGAAATTAAAAAATAGGGTTAAAATCAGAATATACGCTGACTGAGATACAGAGGCGCATCTTCCTTCGGGATAGGTGCGCCTTTTTTTATGCCCAAACACGGAGGGGAAAATGGTAAATATATCTATCAACGGCAAGAAAAGTGAACGCGAGTTCGCAAACATGGCTCAGGCCCTTGCCTTTGCCTACCAGAACGGCGAGTGCTATGTCGCCGAGAAACTTGAGCTTGTTAACGACAAGCAGGGCGCGAAGGAGCCTGAGAAGCCGAAAGAAAAACCTGTGGGTACTCCAGTCGGCAATAGCGCTGACGCAAACAAGGAGGCCGCTGTTGATAACCCGGATCAAGCTGTATAACCAATCAACGCGCCTGCGCCTGAAAAACAAGGCTACGCAGGAACTTCCTGCGGTTGAGAAAATCCCGATCCTCATACCGCAGAAAGCCCTTGACGCAATCAAAGTAGATGGCGCGTATGAGTTTGTCGAGGCCGTACAGTATCCCACCGAAGGGACGGGAGGGACGTACACCAAGGACTACTTCCAGTCCGTTCTTGACTACCTGAAACAATATCCCATACCGGGAAGCAAAGACGGTCACGAGGCCCAAGGAGACGACTTCTACACCATCGGCGGCGAATTGCAAGCACAGAGCGAAAAGGACGGTGTTTGCTACTTCCGCATCATGGTTCCGCCTGATGGCTGGAACGGATCCAATTCTGCACTCATCAGGTCGCTTAAAGCCGGTATCCCTGAGCTGTCTATCATCTCCGAAGTTGAGCCTGTTAGGGGAAATGGCGGCGAGGTTTACTTTACAAAAGAATTGGGAAGACCGAGAAACGACATTGTACCGGAAGGCGCGATGGACATAACAGTTGGAAATTCGGTTGATGAAAAAGCAATCATGGCGCTCATTGAACAGGGCGCTGTAGATATGGAAAGCGAGAGCGAAGAGCTTGTTAAAAATGGCAAAGTGTTTCGGAAGGCGGCGGTAAAACTGCAATCGTCCTTATCTGACAAAGCGCTTGCCGGACGGGTCCTGAACGCGATTGCGCAAAAGTCTAAGAATACCAAGGAGAAAAACGGTATGAATAAAGAAGAACTGATTGCAGCCCTTAAAGCGGCTATTGCAAATAATCAGATCACGCTCGAAGAGATCGCCGCGGCGGTGGGGCTTGAAAACAAACTCCGCAACGCCACAGACGAGCAGAGAGCGAAAATCGTCGCGGCTCTCGCGGAAGCATTGGAACTCCCGCCTGAGACACCGCCCGAGGAGCTTCTCAAAGCAGCCAAAGAAGCCTTTGATGAAGTCGAAGCCGCCGCGGAATCTGTCGTGGAAGCGACCGCCAACGAGCTTGCCGAAGGCAAGAAACTCAAGAACGCGGACGGAACCGAGGTTGACAATCCGGTTTACCTGTACGCTATGGCTCAGCTCAAGGGTAAACGTGGCAAGCAGTTGAACAGCGCCAAGGAAGCCCTCAAGACGGATCCGATCATGACTTCTCTGAGGTCAAAACAGGCGGATACCAGAGTCAACGCCAGCGAAGGCGAAAAGTCGGAAAGTAAATCCGGCGAGATCATGGAGGTGTAAGCATGGTGACTTTATTTGAAAAGCGGCCCGTATCGGACCATATTCAGATCGCCGCCTTCCCCGCGAAGAAAGACAAGGGTGAGCTTTGCGTGTTCGGGAGCCTTGTAGGGTTCTCTGATTATAACACAGAAAGCGGCGCCCCGGGGAGCGTGGACGTAGGCAAACAGATCGCCGTGTTTCAGGTGGCCAAGACCGACCTGCCGACGGCGGCAATCGGGGCGGATGTGTACATCGCTTCCGCAGGAACACTTACTGCTACTGCGTCGGGCAATAAATTGCTTGGAACAGTAGTTGCCGTTGGTGGTGATACTTTCGATGTCGCCATAACAGGCTAAAGGAGAGAGCGAATGAAGTTACTTAATGCGGAGGCCATGAGGAAAGACCTCGTTGGCAAGGTGCGGAATATCCGTATCTATAAGGAAAAGGCCACTGAAAGCCTGACAGCTACGGAAACGGAGGCCGCTTACACCAAGACTATAAAGGTCGTTGGGGAGAAGTGGAAGAATAGCGCCGGGCGCGAGAAGCTGCTTCAAGACAGGAAACTGCTTGAGGACAAGGCCCGGCAGCAGATGCAGAATCAACAGATACAGAACGCATCCACCGGCTACGACATGAAGACAATCCAAGAGCTTGCCGGCCTGTACACGATTGACCTCGTGCGTCAGGCCGACGAGTACACGGACTACACTCCTGTACTGTTCAAGGATGTCGTGAACGAAAGTCTGCCGGAAACCTTCAACCTCAGAGATATGATGCCTTACATCGGCAAGGAAGATGATATGATCGGTTCCGGAGACACGGTTCCGCTCATGCAGACTGCTTTGCCTGTTGACGTACCGGTGCAACTCAAGATCAGAGGATTCGGCGATAAAACTACAATGCGCCAGTTAGTGTTCAATCCGTTCCACAAGAACGAATTGATCATCGAGAGCGCGGCGCGGATATTGTCAGACGAAAAAAACAAGGATTCGCTGGGCTCGATATTGGGCGTTACGTTTGACACCGCGCATAAACAGGCCGCTGACACTTCCGGGGCGACATACGATCTCCAGCTTTACAACACCTTGAAATATGGTATCAGAAAAGCGTTGAAGTTGATTTGTAAGCCGCTCAAGAAAGAGGTTGGGCTTTTACGTCATGAGATTTACCTACTGATAAACCCGATGGACGAGGTTGACATTCTGCCGATAGTGAACGGAGCATTGGCAGGTGTCGGAGGCATTCAACAGATTGCCGCTGCGCTTCCCATTGACGGGATAATCCCCTATGGCTGCGGCCTTAACCACGGCATGTTATACGGGAAAGAAACGCTGTCATATCCTGGCGTTCCTCAAGGCAAAGTATACGTGTTCGTCAAAGTTGAATCGTTTGGCGGTTATAGGTTTGTTAAGCGCAATGAAACAATGGAAGTAGGGCGGGGTGATGTTCTCGGCCTTTCTTCTGAGCATAAAGCATGGCACAGGATCAGGGGTATCTTCCCTGACTTTGTGCTTCCCACAACGGAAAGCGGCACTGCTTACGGCGCGACTATTGAGGTAACACTGCCTACCTACACTTAGGCGGCATGGCGGGGAGCAATCCCCGCCTATAATTTTTGGAGGATTTGTGAAAGAAAACTTACAGGCTGTAGACCATCGGATAATCGCCGAGTTGATGGATAATAATCAAAACCAAGACAAAAAAGATCAGCTCATTGGAATGCTTGTGGACTTGCAGCGTATCACTAATGCTGTTCAGGAAAGCCTGTATGAAGAGGTAAAGGGCAAATAATAAACATGGAAATTCCCGCTTGGCTTGATGAAGTAATCCAAGTACGCCGCTCTATAGGCGACCCGGTAACGGGCGATTTTGTCTTTGTAGACGAACTGCCCGAATCATGGCCGTACCAGAACGTAACACACACAACAGGAAACGGCGAGTACTGCTTCTATGACGGCGTAGAGTGGCGGAAACACAGACTGAAAATAGGCGACGCTTATATCAGACTGCTTGCCGAGAAGCATGGGCGCATTGGTGCCGCGATTAAGCTGATTGACACTTTGATCGCGCAGATTGATCCCACTGATTACATCAATTCCGGTAATTCCGGCGGCCAGTCAACGAGCTTCCCGTCCTTGCAGGAGGTTATGAACTATTACACAGTGTTACGCGACATTTTACTTGAGGAACAGGCAAAAGAAGCGGGAATGAACAGCGGGTTAATGCTGGAAACAAAGAAACGTCCTGTTGGCGGGGTTATCGAGAATTATGAATAAGCTTGAGCAGATGCGCCGTGGTATTGAGCGGCTCATCGCCGAAGACAGCGATATTGGTACCATAACCCGCGAAGTTAAAGTTGACAATGGGCGTGGCCAACTTATACCAATAGGTGACTCAACAACGCATAAGGTTGTATGTCGTGTATCGTACCAATCTGGTGGTGTATGGCCAGGCAAGCAGTGGGAAGGAGGGTTAACGATAGATACAAGTCCATTTGTCCTTGCGGGATTTGACGCAAACCTTGAACTTGGCGACAGTTTGGAGTGGCGTGGCAAAAAGTACGCCGTTGGTGTAGTTACGCGCCCTGATAACCACGGAGGCCCTGAGTGTACTCAGGCGCCGCTTGTTGAGGTGAAGTAGTGGCAATTGATGTGCAGGCGGCAGTTGGTCGGGTGCTGGCAAGGTTCCGCGACACTGTATGCGTTAAGTATGCTGCTGAGGCAGAGCAGAGAGCCAAAGATAACAGGCCGTGGACTGACCGTACTGGCGACGCTCGGAAACTACTCAAGGGAAGAGTGATTGATGACGGCGAAACGCTTGGCGTTGCGCTTGCGCACCGGGTTGAATACGGAAAAAGCCTTGAGACAGCGCATGACGGAAAGTATGCGATCTTAAAGCCGACTATTGAGGGCTTGAGGTCGGAGTTTTTTTCTACAGCGCGGAAGTTTTTTGGAGGCAACTGATGACGTATAACACCGCAATTATTAACCGTATCGCGTCAGGCAGCATCAAGAAAGTATTTCTGTTTGGCGATAGTTTTGACCGTCCTAAGGCTTCTTATGTTGTAGTAAAACCAATTGCCGGCGGCGATAGAAAGCTATATCAGATTATCGTCCATGTGGTAATTGGTATGCAAGATGTCTTGGAGAAGTACATTCTCCAAGAACTCTCAGAGCTACTGAAAGAACCATTGGAAGCTGATGGAAAGATGATAACTGTCAGAAGCACAGGCTCGTGGACAGGGCCGTATGTTGACGAAGGAGATAATTCTCTGGCGATGACCAGAGATTTTTATATACCTATTATTTTGTAGTTTTGGAGGAAATTATGATCACAACGAAAAGATTATATGAGTTATTTGAAACAAAGTGGCTCATGGAAAGGCAGAACCCAGGAGGCAAATCGCCTTACTTGCAAGGGTATTTGCTCGGATTTACCGGAATTATCAATATCCTTGAAGCGCTTGATCCAGTAAATAAAAAAGGAATCGTAAAGGTCAAAATTGGCAACGGTGAAGTGCAGACGAAAAATGTAGATTTTTCTACAGCCGATCCAGATGAACTTACGCCGGTAGCGGCTGCCGAAGCTCTTAATGACGCAGGGTTTACTTTGTGTACGTTTAGCGTTGACGATGAAACAGGGAGGCTCATACTGTTACCTGATGACGCATCAATCAAATGGGTGCAGATTTACGGCGACGTGGCGGCTGCGTTGCAGTTTGGAAATTGCCGACTTAACGAAGGCAAGGGCTGTTATATCTGGGCTTCGTTTGACGGCGATCTGAAAAGCGTCGCGGAGACAGAGCAGTGGTCAGAGGATAAAGTCATTGAGAACGACTCTCCAAGGGGGGTGCCGGTTAAATTCACTTCTCCAGGGAAACGCACCGGGACACAGATCGTCCTTACTGATCGCATAAGCTCCCGTGCCGCCAAGCAGATGATAAACGGCGGCAGATGGATCGCCGGCGCAGTGGATAAGCCGGAGGTATACGAACCTCCTGTCGTTGGAACCAATACCGAAACGGGCCGCGTAGACGTGTTCACCTACTCAGAAATCTTTGACAAGAACAACACTACCGAAGGCGATGAAGCGTTTATCCGTGAGCGAATGTATATTGGCTGTGTTGGGAAAACCATCCCATCAGGCGGCGCCGGCAGCCACAAAGATTCTCAGTACACCCTCACGGCAGCAGATTACACTGGAGCAGACGGTAAGGAACACGCATCCCCCCGAGAGAGCGATTTTTCACAAGCTCAGTGGGATGCCATGCAAATGAACGGAGTAATTGTAAGCGATTGGGAGAACGCTTAATTGTTTGAAAGATTAATCGAGACGGCGGTTGAGAAAGCTCTTGACCGCCGCACCGTCCGACCTGACAAGAAACTCACTCTTGAAGGGTATCACCCCTTATCTGAAATCATGGGAGCGTTATACGAATGGCTTTTAATCCCTTTCAGAGGCACGGAGATATTAGTCGAGGTGCGTTATCCGCGATCAACACAGCTTCCTGATGTGGATAAACTCTATAGTGTAATTGAAAATCTCAAGAAAGGTAAAAAGCCGATAAGGCAGGAAATTATCGATGTTATGAACATTCAGGAAATGTGTTGTGAAGCCGTATTGAACCGACCCACCCTTAAAGAGATTAAAGATGCGATTTATGGCAAAGATAATGTATTTGCAAATAACAAAAAGGAATTTGAAGAATTTGACGAGAAACTCAAGAGTGTTAAGAATGACGCGTCGCGGAGAGAATTACAATTAGAAAGAGACAGGCTTGAATTGTTTTGCGGATACATACTTCCCGATGACACAATGGTTACCTTGACTAATATAGCTTTAGGAGTAGACGTATCCGACATAAAAAAACTTACCGAAGAAAAATTAATCATCGCATACAATAAAGCAAGACTGTACAGCGGCAAGCCTTCTGATTTTGTTTCAGGGCTTTTTACTGATGGTGATCGCCAGAACATTGATGATTACGCCACATGGCTTGGAAGTACAGAAGAAGCCAACCGAATAAGGGATAGGGGTAAAAATGTCAGTTGAAGATGCCGGAACGATTGAAGCTGAATTACGCCTCAAACTTACCCAGATGGAACAGGACGCGCTGGAAGCTCAAAGGAAAATGGACGAGCTTGCCGCGAAGCTGAAAGAGAAAGGCAAGGAAGCAGGAGACGGGTTTGCCAATGGGTTTAGTAGCGGTAAAACGAGATATGATGCTTCATTAAAAACAATGCAAGCGAATCTGGCATCACTGGGGCCGTGGGGACAGAGAGCCGGCACGACATTGGCAAACGGCCTTTCAAGACCGGTAATCGCGGCAGTTCCGAAAATGGCTATGGCATTTCGTTCACTACAAGCCGCGATGGGTCCTATCATGATAGTCGTTGGACTTGTTACATCAGCGGTTATGGCAATTAAAGGCTTTGTTGACAAGCAAAACCAAGCGGCGAAGGAAGCGAAGGAGAAACAAGAGGAGCTCAATAAGACTATAGATGATACAAAGAGATTATATCAAAATATGACCAATTCGTTAGGTATGGCTGGGCAGTCTCTTCAAATAGAGGTAAATACAAGAAGATTATCCGGTGAGGCACTAGAGAGGCAAATTGCATCACAAGAAAGATTGCAAAGAATTATTGCAAGTACAGCAGAAGCTATTAGCAATATAGAAGTTGTTAATAGCAATCTTTTAAGGACAAACGTACAAAGGGTTATAGCCGAAAAGTCGATTATACCGGAGCTACAGGCACAGAGACGAATTCTACACGATCAGTGGACAATAGCACAAATGAACGGAGACATAGCGGAAAGAGATGCTATCAGGTTACAGGAAATAGCAAATGACAAAGAGCAAGATTTAGCCAGAGCCCAAGCTGAACTTGAAGCAAGGCAGGCAATATCTGATGTTTTACTAAAACAATATACAACCCTATTGGCATCCGCTGATGCAACCGCTGAAATGAAAGCGGCAGCAGAAAGAACACTTGATGCTTATCAGTCTCAAGTACAATGGGCTCAGGATTATGTAATTACTTGCAGAGAAGCTGTTGAGACAGCGAGGCAAGCGATATTACCGCAGCAACAGCAAAGATCAATTCAAGCGGATATGGCCAAGGCATTAGAAGCGTATTCTGAAAAAATGAGAGAAATTAATGCTCAAAGATCAGCCGGGATGATTGATGAAGAGCAACAAAATAAACAACTGGAATCGGCACGCTCATCGTATCTTGGAGACCTTGTTAAGATACGCGATGCTTATGATGAAGCAGGAAACTCCGCAGGATCAATGAATAAAACCTTAATGTCAACAATTGGCTCACAGAGAGAAATACTAGGATTGGCTGAACAAACACGCAGAGAGGAAGAAAACAGGGAAAAAATAAACGCCTTACTAATTTCTCAAAATGACACCCTTTTACAGCAGGAAATAGAATCGTGGAAAGCAAAAGCCGCCGCTGCCAAAACAGACGCGGAAAGGAATGCCGCGCTTGAAGAGGCAATCTTTTTTGAAAATAGACTTATTGATATACAACGTGAACGAGCATGGAAAGCGATTGAAGAATCCAGAGAATATATCGCCGCATCAGACGATGAGCGGGAAGCCATCCTTTTTAATTTTAACAGAATTACTGCCGGAATGAAAAAAGTATTGGAAGAAGCGGAGAATGGGGTCAGGGAAAAAGGCAGCCTTGTGGAGATATTATTCGGCTCTGAGGAGACCTTCGGGTATATTTCGCAGGCTGGTAATATCCTTACAGATGCTTATGACACTATATCAAATGAGATGTTGGAAATTAGCCGCAAAAAGGCCGATGAAGAAATAGCGATAATTGAAGAGGTACTGGAAAAAAGGCTAAAGGCAATTGAAGATTTACGGAACGCAGAACTCATCGTCGCAGGGTTTTCTGTAGCGAATAACGCTGAAAGCCTGGAAGCACAGCTTGAAGCCGCCAAGCGAACAGGAGACGAGGTGTTGATTTACCTAGCGGAACGGAGGCTTAAAGAGCAGGAGATAAATGACAGATTTGATGATGAAGCCGAGCAGGCGGCTGATGAAGCTGCGAAAAAGAAAGCTGAGATTGAATACAAATTAGCGATACAAGAATACCAGAATAAAATGATTAACGCCATAAATGCTGGAATAATGGCAGTGATAAATGCTTTGGCTAGTCCTGTTCCATGGCCTGTGGCTGTCGGTTTTGGTGCCGCCGCTGGGATTGCAACTGGAACCCAAATATCTTTAATGGCCGCCAACCCCCCTCAGCGCCCGAAGCTCCCAACTTTTGCCGACAGCGGAATAGTGCCTGGTAATAACTACTTCGGAGACAGGGTTCATGCAATGGTGGACTCGGGGGAGCTTATCCTTAATAGGGCGCATCAGGATAATATAGCGAATCAGCTTACTGAGAAAAGCGGCCCTGTTAATGCAACAATCATTATGATGATGGATAGCAGAGAAATTGCTAAAAATACCATTGAATTGGTAAATGACGGTTTTTATACAATAAAAGCAAGGGCGGTGCGATGAACATTTATTATAAAAATGAGAAAGCTATTCTTTCTGCATCGCAACCGGTTGTTGGATCATCTTTACTTAATATCTATGACCCCATGCTTGAATTGCGAACTGATTTTTCAGGAGAATTGGTTACGATAAATGGCATGTATGAGGAAAATATCGCCGCTATAGATTCGCTGTGTATAGGATACACAAACGCTTCCTTGTATGAATTGACGATCAATGAAGAGAAGTTTTCCGGTCGGATAAACGATAAAATTACTGTATTCAATTTTAATGAAATGCTTTACACCGATTCCTTCCAACTCAAGCTGGAAGGAATTAACAATTTATATCTTGGGCTTCTGTTTTTAGGAAAGAAGATTGTGCTGCCGAGGTTTGAGGTCGGACCGGAAATAAGCAAAACGCTTAATAGCGAGAGTTCGCGTTCGTTCGGCGGTCAGGTCTTTGGCATGAGACGCAAAACGCTAAAAAGTTTTGCGGCAAATTTTCCGCGAATTAAATCCTATGAAAAAGAAATTATTGATGAGTATGTCGAAACTGTTCTAAACATTGAACCGCATATCATTGACCCGTATCCAGAGGCAAGGGATAGATTTCCCCCGATGTATGCGACATTGAATACAAATGAAGTATCAATGAAAAAACTTAATGAGCCCGGCTTTTTTTACAGCGGTTCTTTGTCGTGGAAGGAGGCGAGGTAAATGGCTGTAAAAATTTTTGAGCCGGAACCAGATCATGTAAGTATTGATGATTGGCATAAAATTCTTAATAGGACTACTAAGCAGGGCGGCGGGTTTATCTGTATAGAATTGACTAATATTGATAGTACAGAAAAGCCCGAGATCGTAGCAGGCAGCCGGTTGGAAGTGAATGGCGCTTTTTATGAAATAGTATCTAATGAGACAATTCCCGGCACACCTACGACCCCGGCATGGAACAATAATAATTATATTTACACTGAGTTTAAGAACGATGGCAGCCTCGGTTTTATATTCAGTAATTCTCCTCCGGCATGGAACGCCGCGCTTGGTGGTTGGTATTCAGGGAATTGCAGGGCGATTGCGAAGTTTTTCTATGTTGATGGCCAGTACAACGGCAAAGTAATTCTTGACAGTTTCAATGCAATGCAAAACGTGAATACAAAACAAATAGTGCCAAATTCAGGAGGCGTATTAGTATTTTCTCAAGAGCCAGGAAATGCGCCTATTAATACCACAGTTAACGCTATTCCTGGCATGTACCGCTTTCAGGTTCGCGGGGGCTCTTCTGGCAACGGTGGGACCGCTGGAGCTGGTGGGTCCGGCGGGGGCGCAAATGGCAACCCAGGCACAGGCGGGAATTTAGGTGAATCAAGAGACGGAACGTTTATCCATCTTGGAGGAGATATACATATAAAAGTAGGCGCTGATGGCGGAGATGGAGGCAATGGAGGCAATGGAGCAAATGGTTATCATGTTGGTGGTGGTATGGGGGAAGGCGGCGCTGATGTTCCCGGGGCTAATGGAGGAGCAGGCGGCGGCGGCGGCTCAGGAATGGAAAGCGCGATTAATGGAGTAGTTGCACGCGGGGGTTTGCCTGGACAAGGCGGTTTGGGTAATCCTTATAGTACGTCTGGTCAAAATGGAAGTTATGGAATGGGCGGTGACGGTTCAAAGGGAGATGATAACGGGAATGCTGGCCATTTAGGAACTGCCGGAACTAGAGGCAGTGGACTAAAAAGTACGTCTAATGGATATGCGCGAATTTGGCGCGTGGGGTAAGGTGTGGAAGAACTGACCGTCCTTGCGCAGATCGAATATACCAAAGAAAATGCATTAATTCCCACTGCTTTTGAACCGGGGATATGGCGATATTGTTTTTACGCGACAGGTAGTATTCTGCCGTTCATGCAAGACACTTTCAACCGCGTGCCGGTAAAAGTAAATAATATCATCATCGATAGTGTGGAATATGCAGAATACGATTCTGTTGAGGAATTAAGAGATTTACCCGAAGACAGAAATGGATGGGTCAATTGCGGTAGCGTTGTTTATATACGCAATGTTGGTTACAAGCCGCCATTTGTTGTTTGCCTGATGAAGTATGGCCTTATCTTGGGCTTTACAAATGGAAGCCCAGTGTTAATAGATGACATAATGTACAGACCTAGCCTTTTATCCGCGCCTATAGTATCGCAGAGTGCTGATGCCTTCACTTACGACCGAATGAAATTCATCAGCGATAGTATAGTTTTAGAAAATACCAAAGGCCAATTTGACGATGTGCAAAGTATGTTTGGCAACGAATTCAACCTGCTTGCCGGCTCAATCATAGACGGTGAGTTATCAGATTTTACTATGCTGGCTCAGTATTACATCTCAAACATATCAGTTGCGTTGGATAAAGCGACATTCTACCTTAAAGATAAACGGGAAAGGCTATCGGCGAAGATTCCAAATAGGCAGTATAGTGAAATTGATTATCCTAAAATAGATGATAATCTAACAGGCAAAGATATGCAGGAGGTTTACGGCCGCTGTTTTGGCGTTTCCGGAGTCTGTTTGCATGGGAAACAGATTTATATCAGCGGCAGCAGCGGACCAAGACTGGATCAATACAGGTTTAGGTTTTCAAGCCGGATAACAAGGGTAGATCGGATCATAGTGAAGATGACTGCCGGAGAAGTTGCAGACATCGACGGGCAGCCAGGAGATACAGTAAGGGTTGACGGTTGGACAACAGTATATCAAAGAGTAAAGCCTAATGACGGATCGCCGGATGATTGGCCAGGGAACTACCCGCGCTGGAAGCCTGGTATAAATTGCGGGGAAGGCCCAGAGGCGTATATAAACGGTGTATTGGTTCCAAATAATACTGATTTGTTGAATAGGGGCGAAATAACCCTCCCTTATGAAGTGGCAAAGCAAGGTGGAGTATACGAGAACAGTATCAATGAAGTCCGCATGGACGGCATATTCATTGATAAAAAAACGCCGTTGGAAATTATTACCGACATCATGGACAAGTATGCCAGTATTCCATTTGATGAAAGGCGGTATAACATAAATGAGATAACCGAAGAGCTTACACCCCTTAATCATGAAATAGGGATAATGTTCGATAAGTCTATATCCGTATATGAGGCTATAGAAAAACTACAAGGCGGATGCGCTCTCGGTTTTCAATTTCATGTTTATGAAAATCTTTTTACTGCACGGTTGGATAATCCAAATCGCTCATCTGTAAATAAAATTATTTTGCCTACAGATATTAAAAACTTGAATGAAGTGGAAGTTGATTGGAACGCCGACCTTTATGGTACTTATACAGATATTGAATATCGCTACGATTATGGCGAAGGGTCAGGACGGTACTTGATCGACAAATCGCTGCGACAGCAAATATTAAACCTGCACCGCGTCGAAAAAGAGTGGTCTGTTCATACGTTGCTTGCTGAGATAGACGATGCGCAGTTAAGAAGTAATATTTTACTCGAAGATTTTTCCGAGATGCATCCATTGATAAAGAATATAAAATTGCTCGGTAGAAAATGGTTCGAACTTAGAGTTTATGATATTTATTACATTGATTTCAGAATACTTGGAGAAGAAAAAGACAAATATCCACACAACCTAATTAGGTTAATTGAGTATGTGGGAGATGAAAGGTTTGTATCGTCATGGTATAAAAAGAATGAGTACGTGACTTTTATAAACGACGAAGTAAAAGAAAATATCGATAAACGTGATTTTGTGGGAAGCCTGCGCTGTCAGATTTTGCGTATCGAATCTGATACACAGACAGGAATAACGACTATTGACGTAAGAGTCAGAAAGGAGAGCGAGGTATGGGCAGCAGCATAATAGGGCAAAGATGGGAAGTATACAATTACGATAGTGATATTATTAAAACCAGAGTTCCAAAAAAAGGGGAAATGTTTGTAATTAAAAATACCCCGCAATTTGGAACTGTCGGCTTGGCTCTTGTTGGCGATGGAGAGAAAAATGTAGTTCAATTATATCAGTTTTGGGATGATCTTTACACATCACCGGAAGAATTGGCAGAAGCTATAGAAGCTCACAATACAGATACTAATTCACACAAAATAACAGTACAAGACGATACGATTTCGGATGCTCTGCCGGCAACAAATACGCCATTAACTATAACGAGTCTTTTTCAGAAACTGCGTGATAATATAAAATTTTTGTTTGAGAAAAAAGCAAATATTGAAAGCCCGACGTTTACAGGCATACCGAGAGTGCCGAATAAGAACGACGGGCCCGTCAACGACGGCATGTTGATTGCTACAGAAGCGCAGGTATACAACGAAGCTCAAGCAAGGGCAAACGCGGACGCGCAGTTGCAGACGAACCTAGACAACGAAGCTGCCACGCGAACCAACGCTGATGCGCAGTTAGACGAGAGAATCTCCCGTGTTGAAAACATGGGGGATTATGTCGGCGCGTTTAACACATACGCATTGCTGCCGAAAAACATCAGCGGTTTCCCGCAGGGAATAACGGTAAACGATTTCACTACCATCAGAGCCGATGAAACAAACGGCAACGCGACTACCAGGTATGTTGTTTCATCAATTGCTCCAGATGGGACTATTACATGGACCTATGACCTAACATATACGGGCGATATATCAGGCAAGACCGACAAAGTAGCAAACGCGGCTAACAACAACTTCGCCGCCTTGGACGCGGGCGGGAACTTAAAAGACAGCGGCAAAAAGCCTGCCGATTTTGCGCCCGCGAACGCTGCATTGACCGCAGAAAGTGGCACGGGCACGGACGTGGCGACCGGAGCGGTTGCATCTGCTTCTGTTGCTTCAATACTGCAATCGATATGGGGCAAAATCCGGCAGGTGGTAAATGCTAAAGCGGATAAAAGTCATACCCATGCCATAGCCGATACAACCAATCTACAAACTACGTTGGACGGTAAGGCAAGCCTGTCGGGTTTGTTAAAGATGGCTAACATCCAAACCGGCAATCTGTTTTTCGAAGGCAATTGGTCGTTCTCTTCATCGGGAGTTCTAACGAAGGGTAATAGCCTTGATGATAGACTTATATCATTACCTGTCGATAAAACTCAAAGTACCACCGGCTTAATAACCTGGGTAAATGACGGGGCGGCATGGCCTACAATAACAGGTTTAGGCTCCACGCCGAATATTGCCGGCGGGTACTCGATAACAATCCCGAAAAATACGGCAATTATCGGAAGGCATACCAAAGGCGGCAATCATACCGCGGTGGCTTTGTACGCGTTAGTGTATAATCAAACAAATTCAACTGAATTATTGCAGCCGGGCGATATAATTCTTTGCGCAAGACCACCGGATACGCCGGATATATTACAGCTCGGCAACGGATTAGCCATCGGCAGGGGAGTCAGCATTGTTAACGGGGGAGTTTCCAACTCTATAAGTAATATGGTTAACATCCAAACCGGCAACTTAATATTCGGCGGCGACTGGTCGTTTTCTTCATTGGGTGTTCTGACAAAAGGCAGTACGGATATAGACAGGCTTACATCAATACCGGTTAGTAAAGCGCAAAGTTCGAGCGGGTTAATTGACTGGGTAACATATGGGGCGCCGTGGCCGGCAATAACAGGTTTAGGCTCCACGCCGAATATTGCCGGCGGGTACTCGATAACAATCCCGCCGTTAACGGCAATCATAGGAAGGCATACTAGAGGGGGAGATCGGCACGCCGTCGCTCTTTACGCGTTAGTGTATAATCAAACAAATTCAACTGAATTATTGCAGCCGGGCGATATAATTCTTTGCGCAAGAATACCGGATATTCCGGATATATTACAGCTCGGCAACGGATTAGTCATCGGCAGGGGAGTCAGCATTGTTAACGGAATAGCTACCGACTCCAATAAAGCAAACACCGCAAGCCCGACATTTACCGGAACGCCGACTTGCCCTACGCCGTCAATGCCGTGATTACTCTCCTCCGTATGCGACATCTTGCCATGTTGCAGAGCCGACAGTAATTTCTGTCCAGTTGATAATGCCGTTAATTGAGTGCGCAATTTTACCTGATTGGCCAACAGCAACCCATCTGGTATTCAAGCCATCGCCGTAGGCGATACCTCGCCAATTTTTATTTATATCAATAAGTGTCCAGTTAACGCCGTCGGCTGAATCTGCTATCATACCGCCAATGCTAACAGCCTCCCATTTGCCGTTGCCGTATGCGACATCTTGCCAACCCATTATATCATTACCTTCTGACGTGAGCGCCCAACTGCCTTTAGTTATTTGCGTCCAGTTAACGCCGTCTGTTGAATAAGCTATTTTGCCGCCATAGCCACTAGTGGTATCGAAGCCGACTGCCACAAATCTGCCGTGGCCGTATGCGACAGCTTTCCACCATATCCGGCTGGTGGTTATTTCTGTCCAGTTAATACCGTCTGTTGAATAAGCTATTTTGCCTGTAATTGTAGAACCACCCGTCCCAAAACTACCATCGCTACTTCCAACCGCTACCCATCTGCCGTTTCCGTATGCGATACCTCGCCAATTTGTACTACTTAAAGTAATTACTGCCCAGTTAACGCCGTCTGTTGAATGTGCCATTGCGCCAGCATTGCCAACCGCTGTCCATCTGCCGTTTCCGTAGGCGACATCGTTCCACCAACTGCCTTTAGTTATTCGCGTCCAGTTAACGCCGTCTGTTGAATGCGCAATTGCACCACCGTGCCCAACCGCCACCCATCTGCCGTTTCCGTAGGCGACGCTCTGCCATGTACCGCTTAAAGTAACTTCCGTCCAACTAATACCGTCGTTAGAGTGCGCTATTTTGCCGCCACTTGAGACCGCTACAAAAATATTACCAACAACCCGCAGCCTCCAAGCCGCATCCATAACCGCCTTAATATCGACCATTTGTAATGTCGCGTAACTGCCCGTGCCGTAGCTGGTCCTGCCGCCGTTGGCCTTGTCAATCATTTTTAACAAATATTCGCAGTTCGCTATTTGAAGCTCCGTGCCCGGCACAGGAACATAATTAGTCCCCCAGATTTCATTTATCGTGTTCAATACGTATGTGCAGTTAGCAACTTGTCCCATTTCCCCCTCCGTATAATCATCGCTTTCCTGGGGCATGTCCTTTATTGTAAGATTTATAATGCTAATTATCAATAGAAATCATTGACATTTTAGAGAAAAATGCCTTATAATCTGAATAAGAGCTGACTGAGATACAGAGGCCCTTTATGTCGATGCGGAGTGATCCGTGTTGTCATAGAGGGCCTTTTTTATTGTTTGTTGGGAGGCAAACGACTAATGAACGAATTTGACCATATCGTGCAAAACAAAGACGAGCCGATAGCTTTAATCGTGCTGGGATTAATGGTTGTCTGGAAAATCGTTGAAATGGTTTTTAAATTTGGATTCCCTCTGTTTACAAAAAAAAATAAAAAAACCGTCGAACAAATATTTGCCGAAGACGCGAAGGAAAGAAAAGAGAGGCAAACCGAGGTAGACGAAAGGCTGGATAAAATAGACGAAAATATAGAAAAACTATATACCGAGATCGGTGATCTCGAAGAACGGTATGCCGATGTTTCGCAAGGAACGCTGGAAAACTTAATGTTCGATGAAAACAGATCAATTTTTGTCCGCTTAAAATCTTTTATGAGGCTTATCGCAATGAGAGTGAACGGAGAAATAAAAGCCTACGGGTTCAAACTCGTTTTAGAGCATAAAGATATTTGGAGATACGTCCAGGGTGCGCATTTGGAATTAAAGATAATTGATCAAAAATATTTTGATGACACTATGGAAGACATAGAAAAAAGAATTTTCAGGTATTAGGAGTGAACCATGAGCAAGTCCATGGCCTTATTAATAGGATTGCTTTTAATTGCATTGTTTGGAGCAGCGGCATTTATCTGGCCTGAAAGTATAGCGGCACTGCCGCCCGTGCTTACGGCAATTGTAACGCTTGTTAGTGCATATATTGGTTTGCAAGTCGTTAACAACGGCGTCAAAGGACACAACTGGAATCAAGAAATGTTTGATAGCGAAAATAGACATAAAGAAGGGAGGGAGAAAGATGGGAGTAAATAGAAGCATTAGCGCGTTAAAGCCGGAACTTGCCGCCGCTGTAAGACGATTTTTAGTGCGCTGCGAAGAAGAAAAAATATCGGTATTAATCATTGAGACCGACAGAACGCAAGCAATACAAGACGCTTATTACGCGCAAGGCAGGCAGAACATCGAAGTAGTAAACCAGCTACGCCAATCTGCTGGGCTATATCTGTTAAAAGAGCGGGAGAATACGGTAATCACAAACGCCAAGGTATCAAATCATACTGGCGGCAATGCTATTGACATAGCACCGGAAATACCTGATAAGCCAGGCTATCCTTGGTGGAATGCTCCTACCAAAGTTTGGGAGAGCATTGGAGCGTTAGCTGAAACCTGCGGCCTTGACTGGTGCGCCGGAGGATATGGCCAAACGTGGGGAAAGGGCTGGGACAACCCTCACTTTGAGTTAATGAGGGGATAGCATGAATGAAAAAATCAAGTTTGCTGGTATTGGTTTTATTATTGGCGTTATCCTATCCCTTGTTCTGTCAGGAATTTACCTCCATCAATCAGGATATGGATCAATTAGAGACTCTGATTATAGATACACTGAGGAACATGGAAGAACAACAGAAACTATTGGACGACTTGAGCGAGAGCTTGAGCGAGAGCGAGAGCTTAATCAGCAGTTACGAGAGCATAATACAAGAGCAAAAGAGATCACTGGCGAACTTACAGGCGCGTCTGAACGAAATGTCAGAAATTTACAGGACGCAGTCGGCCTTATCCGCGAGATACGAGAGAAGCTCAAAGTTCTGGAGAGCTTTTACACTGATAGCGGTTCCGGTAGCGACGGGCTTGGGTATATGGCTGGGGATTAGTTTAGCAAGATAGTGAAGGTAATATGGACTGTTGCATTCATCCAGATATTGATATTCATTCCGCTACAAGGGCGCCAAGATGCGGCATTATAAAAGAGCAAGCTATTCAGAAAAACGCATTAATATCCATTCATATTCTGGACGACCATCGTCATATATTGTATCTATATTATAAAATCTATATACGATGATGTCTCCGTTCTCCGAAAGCCAGTCAAGATATGATATATATAAATTTTGCGGGTATGGCATAACGAAAGGCCACTTTTCAACAAATTCATAGTTAAAAATTTTTATTTCATTATAACGGTCATATATTATGCCTCCTTTTGAATATACGCCAATGCCAGTTGAGTGACCGGGAACATTTTTTAGCGTCGAGGTGAAGAAAACGTCGTCATATTTGTTCTCTGAAAATGCAATAAAGCCGTTCTCTTCGTTTTTATCGAACGGCCACGGATTATCCTTGTAAGGCCAATATATATTATACCATTTTCCGCCTAAAAGCCGCCGATCAATATCTGTGCCTTGTTCTGGTTCCTGTTCAGGTTCCTGTTCATTGTTTTGTTTTTTTGCTTGATCCTCTTCGCAGCTAAAAAAAATAATCGTTATTGTAAACAGAATCAAAATAACTAAAGAAAAGATACGCTTCATGATTACCTCCAAATTAATTATAATACAAATAACCGGTTTTTCAATCATCGGTAAATATGCCTATAAAAAAATAGGGAAATTACCTTACTGCTCTTAAGTTCTTCAATTCTCGCTGATAGAAGCGGTCAAACTTCCGCGCCTCTGCTTCGTCATAAAATCTAAAAACTTTGGCGTATTCGTTTTTTTCTACTGCCTTGGCGCCCTCAAAAAGCAGGCCTTCATAATAGCGGCGGTCGCCAGGTGAAATGCCTTCTGTGAATGAAACTAGCGGCGAATTACCAGCATATATCTGTGACCCTTTTATTTTAATATTCTTGTATTTCCTTTTTTTTGGAGGCGCTCCGCGTGACCATTCTTCAAATTCGCGTTTGCTCATGTCCTTAATATTCCTGAACACTTCACGTTTTGTGTAATGCTCAAGAGCGCGGCCGAGGAATGGCAGCTTTGTTGGTCCGTCGTCATCCGAAAAACCAATGCGGTCCAGATCGGCGCGGTGTTTGATATAGGCCTCGCCAACGTATTCCCAATTATACAGACTGGACCGTGCCATGCCAGTATCATCAGCTAAATTGTCAATATATTCGCCAAATTTCTTAAAGCCGAGGTCTATAAAAAGGCCGCTTACGTCTACCCGGTATAGGGCAATCCCCATCGCCATAATGGAGAGCTTGACGCCTCGGATGGCTTCTCGGAGGCCGGCGTCTACTTCTGCCGCGTCCACTGAGTAGGCAAAGTCCAAGCTAAATTGGCCGCCTACGATTTTCTTGGCTGGTTTCTTCGGGCCATCGTAAAAATTTTGAATTGCTTTCGTTCCCATATTGACCCTCCGTGCAGTTAACGTACAGTTATCGTGCAGTTATAATTCTATTATGCGCCTATTGCGCCTATTGAAACAAGTGGGTATAATAGAAGAAAACAATGAAGAGATGTATTTCCTTACCATATAAAGACTTATAAATACGACAAAAGCGAGCCGGCCTTAGACTCTTAATCTGCGGGTCGAAGGTTCGATCCCTTCGCGGCTCAATCTGTTAAGTCTTTACTGGATAAAGATTTATAGAATAACTGCCCAGTGAAAGGGTGTTATAACTTATTCACTTTTCTAAAATGGCACATGGCTGGCACATGGAACCAGCCCGGTGCTCTTTGATTAGGAGTCTGTTATGCTTCCTTTCTCTGTCTTCCTTCGTGGAAAGCGTCCGTATTATTATGTCGCTTTCAAAAATGAAGAAACCGGTTGT
>JGI24698J34947_10000114_pt1 | contig 28153 bp, 12 predicted proteins | sample TergutMp193P3_FD_34947 | JGI IMG/M metagenome (IMG submission 34947) | reverse complement strand
GACGGTAATTCCTGCAGGGCGAATTCCAAAAGGGAGCCCGCAGCAACAACATGCAAATCTCTCTTTTTTTCGTAAAAAAACCGAAGAGAGGAAATAGCGGGTAACGACCCCTGAATTTCATCCAGAAACAACAAGGTTTTTCCTGGAATTATGGGAGTATTATATATTACGGCAAGTTCCTGACATAAATTTTCAGGGGATAGATCGCTTTTGGCAAATAAATCCCGCGCATGCCTGTCCAATTCAAAGTTTATTTCCAAAAAATGCTCAAAACCTTCCGCCAGATGCCTTACCGCACTGGATTTTCCAACCTGCCTGGCTCCCCTGAGTAGTAAGGGCTTTCGGTCGTCCTCCCGCGACCAGGAGAGCAAATCGGCGTCTATTTTTCTGTTAAAATAGGTGTTTTTTGTCATTTTTTACCCTACAAGGCTAATATAATGGTTTTTTGTCAAAAATACAAGGCGAAAAAAGCCTTTTTTTGTTAAAAATACAAGGCGGATTTCAGAAAAGTATGAAGGCGCGAGATGGAGTACACATGGGTAGAGTACAGGACATAATCATTCTCTCTATTGACCAGCATCTCGAGAGATCTATGTTCTCAATACCGGCATTTTTCACCGCCTTTCCGAATCCATTTTTCGCCTTAGGAGGGTTTTTGCAGAACTTTGAACCTAAAATAATTTTTTCTAAATACTCTCTTATTGATAAATAATCAAAATACTTTTTATGGGCTTTTTCGCAATAATTAGCCTTTGAAAGCGACTTTACCTCAATGATACGGCACTCTTGTTCTTGCTGGAAATCTTTATCCTTGGTAAGATACCGCAACGCAAGAAGCAGCTGGCTGATTATTTTAAAGTCCATGTTGATAATATCTTTTTTAATTGCTTCTAATTGGTACCGCACTTCTTCCAAAATTCGGTTAATTCTATGTTGATAATCATCAAATTTGGTTTTTTCATTCTTGTAAAAAGAACTCTCTTCCTTTTGCCCCAGCGAAGAAACTAATCCTTCTTGGGGGTTAATATATATACAGCGAAAAAGAGGCAGTTTTGGGGCGTCGTCAACCTTGTTTTGATATGGCTTGTCTAAAAAAAGCCCGCTTTCTTTTTTGCGCCGGTCGAGTATTGATGTATAAAAATTTGAATTATCGGGGTTTATAGTATTAAAATAGCTGCTTTTTACAACCAGGCTAACCCCTCCTTTTTTAATACCGCCAGAACTTTTCCCATATCGGCAAAATTGAAAATGGTGATCCGGATTAAAGGTAAAACTGGTCGCAAAAGCTCCAAATTGCGTTTCAATAATTTTTGTTTGTTCCTCAGGCGGCGCTATTCCGTTTGAAAAATAATCCAGCAGGCTTTGCCCCTCTTTTTCGTCATTTGACGCCGTTATCAGCGATAAACGCATGGGCGAATCCTTAACCAATGCCTGGGCGGTCGTTTCGGTTGTGTAATGCGCCACCACGTCTTCACTACGGAAATCGATGTATAACAAACTGATAATCAGGAGGGATTTGATATAAATTTTTTGATAGGTATCGATGTCTCCCCGGATATTTTTCTTTATTGAGGTAAAATATTCGTCATTTTTCAGCATTATGCCCAGAAAAGGCGCCAATTGTCTTTTTTCTTCAATTTCCGTGTCAATATCATGGCTTGTCAGGCTGATAAACGCGCTGAGTATATCCGGTTCCCAGTCCGCAAAGCATTGCGCCGCATCCGCATACCTGCCCATTTTAACCAGGGTTTTCTCTTTGTTTTGCCGGGCAAATGTATCATCGCCGTCCTTTTTAAGGCAGGCGTCAAAACATTTGAGGGCTTCTTCATACGCGCCTTTTGACAGGCAAGACGCGCCACGGGCCCATAAATTCCATAAATAGATTTCATCACTCATTTAGCTTAATTCTTGCGCTTTAATAAAACACTCTGTCGCTTCTTCACCTCTGTTCAGTTTTTTCAGAGTATCCCCCTTCCATTTCCAGGCCTGCGCGTATTCGGGTTCCAGCGTGGTTGCCTTCTCCAGACAGTCAAGGGCTTCTTCATAACGCTCGCAAAAATGCAGGGCGCATCCCTTTACAAACCATGCGTATTCGCTCCCCTGATTTAATAACAACGCCTTGTCACAGCAGACGATGGCTTCTTCATAACGGTGCAGGTCAACCAGCACAAAACCTTTTTCAAGCCATGCCTTGTAATTTTCAGGGTTTATGGCGATAACTTTTTCCAGGCAGACAAGCGCTTCCTCTTCCTTTATGAGCCGGAATACAGGCCAGTCGGGATCTTTTATGCACGCTTTTAACAATAAGGCGTTTTCATCATCGGGGTCCATTTCCAGTATTTTATCGCAGCAGGCCATGGCCTCATGCCCTTTGTTTAATTCAGTTAATGTTATTAATTTAAATTGCCATACGTCAATTTCATCCGGGACTAACTCAATTGTTTTATCAAAACAATATAAGGCCTCCTCATGGCATTCAAGTTCCATCAAGGCGGTTCCCATTAAAAACCACGCGTCCTCATTTTCAGGCTCTGTCCCGACGGCTTTATATAAACAGGCGATGGCTTTCTCATAATGCTCATTTTCGAATTCGCCGGTTCCTTCGTCAAAGTAATAATTTCCGTTGTACATCGACAGGTCTTCTTTGTTTATATCCGTTTCGGCATGGCGGCTATAACACGCGATCGCTTCTTCAAAACGTTTTAAGGCGCACAGGGTTAGCTGTTTTTGCTTCCACGCCACGTCATTCCCGGAATTTAATGCTATGGATTTATCGGTGTATTCAAGCGCGTCCTCATAATTTTTGAGTTCATAGGATAAAAAGCCCATCAAATAATAAATTTCATAGGTTATGGGGTGATGGGGATTTAACGTTAACGCTTCCCTAAAACAATCCATGGAAGGGTTAAAACGGTCTTCGCTTTCTTTTTCTTTATGTAAAAACGCAAGGGCCTTTCCTTTGGAATATAACGCTTCAAGGGGGTATACCTCCATAGCCTTGTCATAGCACTCAATAGCCTTCTTGTACTGTCCTTTATCGGCATATTCCAGGCCCTGCGTCATGAAATCGTCATTCTGGGTTGAAAATACTTCTTCCGCTTCTTTATAGCATTTTTCTACTTCTTCAAATCTATTGAGCGATTGTAATGCCGCGATTTTACATAAATACGCTTCATTGCTGTATTTGTTTATTTTTATGGCGTTATTAAAACAATCTATCGCTTCTTCAAATTTCCCCAACGCTAAAAGAGCTTGCCCTTTATAATTGAATGATTCATAATCAATGGCATCCAGCTTAATGGCTTTATCAAAACAATCAATGGCATCTTTAAGTTTTTCCTTGTCTTCCATTTTTAACAATAGAATGCCTTTTTTTTTCCATGGTTCGTTATCATCCGGGCGCTGTTTAACCTCTTCCTCTATTTGCTCAATTTCATTATTTATATTTTCTTTATTTACAGGTTCCACGGCTTTTAGGGCCATTCGTTTGCATGTCAATGCAATGTCATTATCGGGATTTATTTTCAGCGCTTTGTCAAAACAGACTATCGCTTCGCTGTATTGATGCAAATAAGCCAGGGCGCTTCCTTTATTACACAAAACTTCATCATTTCCCGGATCCAAACCAAGGGCCCGGTCAAAACATTCTATTGCCGCTTCGAATTGTTTTAATATGCTCAGATTCATCCCTTTTTCCGCCCAGGCTTCACCATCGGCTCCATCCAATGTTATGACTTTGTCGTAATACCCAATGGCTTCTTCATAGCGGTTCATGCAGGACAAACACTTTCCTTTATTTTTCAAAGTGCGTCTATTTTCAGGATTGGCTTTGAGTATGCGATCAAAACAGTTAACGGCCTCCGGGAACTGCTGCATGTTTGCCAGCGCAAAGCCTTTTACAAACCAAATTTTTAAATTTGGGGGATTCTGCGCCAATATCGCGTCAAAACATTTAAGGGCTTCTTCATATTGAGCTTTTTTTAGAAGGGCAATGCCTTCGTTTTCCCATTCTTCTTCTGTTTTCATATATCAGTTATAAACTTTCCTATAAATTAGTTAATAAGTAAGGAATTACACCCCCCTAACAGAAGAAAAAAAGCGGGAAACGGGAGTCGGACCCGCGACATCGACCTTGGCAAGGTCGCGCTCTACCACTGAGCTATTCCCGCAACTTCCTTAACCACCCTAGCAAAAAAGCCAAATCGTGTCAACACCCTATATAAAAAAGGGGGCATTGGCATACAAATTCCTTACCAAAACAAGAGCCTTTAGGCTGTTGACAAAACCGTGATTTTACGCCATTGTACCCAAAATTAAAGGAGAGAATGGTATGGCCGGCGAGAAAAAGAAAATCAAGCCTAAAATGGATTGGCAGTCTTTTGTCGAAGAAATGGAAAAGTCTCTTTTGGAATTAAAATCGGGGATTATCGAAACGCTCATTGCCGGCAACAAGGATTTTAAGGAAATTGTCGAGGGCATGGATCCCAAGGACTTCGCGGATATCGCATCCGATGACATAGACCGGAAAATGATTGAAGTCATTGGCTCCCAGGAACTCAAACAGCTCATGTTGATAGAATCCGCCCTTACCCGCATAAGCCAGGGAAAGTACGGCTACTGCATTAAGTGTGAAAAACGCATCCCCCAGGACCGGCTTGAGGCGATACCTTACGCGTTGATGTGTGTGGGGTGTAAATCCGAAGAGGAACGGCGTAACCGGTAGCTGCCGCCAGCGGCAGCTACTTGGCAGTTGCCAAAGGCAACTGCACGCGCTTTATTCAACGATGGCGATAATATCCGCCATTTTAAGGATGAGGTGTTCCTCCCCGTTGATTTTGACCTGGGTTCCGGCGTACTTGTCATACATTACCTTGTCGCCGCTCTTAACGGTAATTTTTTCCTTTTCCGTACCAGGGCCTGTTTCAACAACCGTTCCCTGCTGTGTCTTTTCCTGAGCGGTGTCGGGGATAATTATCCCTCCGGCGGTTTTTGCCTCATTTTTTTCCAGTTTCACTATAACCCGGTCTGCCAAGGGCTTTACCTTCATTGTTATCCTCCATAAAAGTTTATGTGTTTTCTCACAATATACAAGAAACCGCGTTAACGGTCAACAGCCTAAAGGCTGTTGTTTTGGTAAGGTATTTGTCTCAGGGCTTCGCCCTTCGCAGACAATCAACAGCCTAAAGGCTGTTGTTTTGGTAAGGTATTTGTCTCAGGGCTTCGCCCTTCGCAGACAATCAAGGTCGGTTCAATTCCAGACGGGCGGTGAGGTTGTCGGGGTCAATCTCAAGGGCGTATTCCAGGGCGTTGCGGCTGTCGCTTATCCGTCCCATGTTGCGCAGGCAGTTGGCAATACGCACCTGAATCCGGGAGGCGATGCTTTGGTCGAATTCAATGACCACCGCCAGCGCCCGCTGGTATTGTTCCAGCGCCCGCGCCGGGGCAAGGCTCGCTTCCAGAACGCGCCCCAGGTTCGCCGAGGCAGCCCAATCGCCGTCCGCCGAAGCGGCCGCCAGCAGGTCGGCGGCGCCGTTAAGGTTACTCTCGCGGATATACTGGAGCGCCTGATGAAAGTCTACCCAATAGCCGCTCAACTGCTGCCGCGCCGCAGCCCTTAACAGCAGCGCGGTTTCCGGGTAATTGCGGTGCAGGTCAAAGTACCATGCGCCCCATTCGTACAGATATTCGGTTTCGGGGTAACGCCCCAGCATCAGCCAGGTATCGGCGATTACGCGGGCTACTTCTGCGGTCTCCGTCCGCCGCTTGAGTATTTCAAGGCCGATGAGCGGGTCGGCGTCCTTTTCGGCGTCCAAAAGCGTCACCGCCCGGGGAGCGTCGAGCAGGCGGCTCAAGTGGATAAGGCCGAACTGGCGGATGGCGTCATGGCCGCCCCGTTCTTCAGAACGGGACTGCGCCGCCAGCCGCTCAAGCAGGGCGGTTTCTTCTTCCTGAGTCGGCGCGGACAGGGCAAGGTTGTACAGCGGCCGGTTTTGTGTTTGCAGGGCCCAGATGGCGCGGGCGTTGTCAATGTAACCGGCAAGCCACAGGGCGTCCGCCTGCCGGCTCAAGGAAGTTTCGTCCGGCAGCTGGGAAAATAATTCCGCCGCGCGCAGCAGATCGCCAAAATCGAAAAAATATTCGGCGGCAAGGCGGATAAGGCCGGGCGAAGGAAAAGCGTTAAGGGCGGCCTGAATGTCAATCGCGGCGGACGGTATGTCCCCGGCCAGTATTTTCAGTATCGCTAAATCAGGATAAATAACCTCGCGTTCCAAATCCGAGGCGGTAAAATATTCCGGCGCCATAAAATCGCGGGGCAGGCTGGCAAGCGCCTGTTCGGGGCTTTTGAAATCGCCCAGCAGTACATGGAAACTCAGACGCAGAGGGGCGGCAAGGCGCGAACCGGCCAGCAGAGGAAGGGTCTCCCGCAGATGCGCATCGCTTTCCCTGGTTATGGCGGCGTTGTGGACAAGGGCGGCGGCGGCAACGGCGGCGATTGGCTCAGAATGGGGAAAGGCCGCAGCAGCCCGCCGCGACGACTGCCGGTAAGATTCCTCATAGCGGGAATCAAGCCGCGCCAGCTGGCGGCGGCGTTTCAGGATGGAAAGCCACGATTCAACCGCCTCCGCGTGTTTTTCCAGCCGGCCAAGATCATTATCCAGACTTTCAAACTCCTGCCGCCGCACAACGCCGCTGTCCGCCGCCTGCCGGTACTTAAAATCATATTCCCGCAGCAGCCGGTGAAACGCGCTTTCCCGCGCCGCGCCTGCCGCGCCGCGGCCGCTGACAACAGCGCCAACAAGCAGGGCGCCGATGATCAACAGCAGCAAGAGGCCGGAAAAAAACGTTACGCGCAATAATGGCAAATGATTTTTACTAAAATTATTTTTATTCATTGCGAATCCTGAATGGTTATCCGTATGCTGTCAAGAACCCCGTTGACAAACCGGAAGGAATCGTCTGTCCCGAATTCGCGGGAAATACCGATGGCTTCATCAATGACGATTGAGGGGGCAATATCCGGTTGATACATTAATGAGTAGACGCTCATCCTGAGGATCGCCAAATCCACGCGGTTAAGCCGCGAAAAATCCCAATTCTGTAGATGTTTTTTGATCATTACATCAATCGCTTCGATATTCTCAATAGCGCCCGCGATCAGCAGGCGGGAAAAATCGGCGATGTTTTGATCAAGGGCCAACTGTTTTTCACTGTCCAGCCAGGGGAATGTCAGCAATACATCAATAGCGGGATGGGTTGATTCCCAACAATACAATGCCTGAAACGCCAAAATGCGGCCCTTTCTGCGGGATGCCACCGCCGCCTCCCCTACCAGACCAGGTTTTTATCAAATATCTGATAAGTTTTACCTGCCCGCAATTCGGCTACCAGTTCCTGAGTAGCCCTGGAAAGCACCTCCATCTGCCGTTCCTGCAGCATATAATTACCGATATAATCCCGAACCGTCATGCGGGTTCCCAACTGGTAAATATCATCAAGTTCAAGGTTCCGCTGCGCGTATGTTTCGGTAATTTTGATAATCTGATATCCCCGCGCCCCTTCCATCAATTTTGATACTTCGCCCTGTTTAAGGCTAAAGGCGACGTTGATAAATTCCTGGCCAACGATCCGCGCGGCGTCCATGTTCCGGGGCAGATAACCGCCATCCCCCGCCTGATAGCCGGAGTTGGGAGCCTGTCCCCGCAGAACTACCTCGTCAAATTTGGAGGCGCTGGCGCCTATTTCCCGGATCAGCCGATCCGCTAAATCTTTGGCTCTGGTTTTCGCCGCGGCGTCTGTCCCGTAATCCACCTGGATCATGGAAAAACGGACGGTATCGGGACGGACAAACTGAGACTTGGTTAAATTATAGGTGCTGACAATATCCTCGGTAGTGGGAACTTTGACGCTTTCGATGGTGCTTTGTTTTTTTGACATGAGGTACTTTTGGGTGATAAGCTGCCGGCGTACCTGATCCCGAAACGCCGGCATTTCAAAGCCGGTCTCGTTCCTGATCGCCGTGGCAAATTCCGCTTCGGTGGGCTGCCGCCCGATAGCCTGAACCATTTGGCTCCTGAGCTGATCAACCTGACGGTTTACCTCGCTTTCCGAGACGATAATTTTATCCTTTTCCGCCGCCTGAATCGCCAGCCGCTCATTTATCATCGCGTCCAGAACCTCGCGCCGCTCCGAATCGGTCAACGTCCGCTGGGCGCTTTTTTCCATACGCTCAACTTCGGTACGGAACTGTTTGACCGTTATCGGCTCGCTTCTGATGAGATTGACAATCGCCGCCGGCTGCAGATCCGCCTGGGTGAACGCCGGGGCAGCGAGAAAAATGGAAAAAAGGACGAAAAATCCTCTATATTTCATACTACTCATACAACCAATTATACACGAGAAAGCAACAAATGACTACCACCCGCCGCTTATTTACCCAAAAATTCTATTTTGTCAATATTTTGGGGTGCATGTCTCACCCATCATTCCAGCACCGCGCGGATACGCCGGACGCCTGCCGAGGATGACTGTTCCTTCTGAATCTTGAACTTTCCGAGCGTTCCGGTGCGTTCTACGTGCGGGCCGCCGCAGACTTCTTTGGAAAAAAAGCCGCTTGGCGGGCCAACGGTGTAAACTTTGACCTGTGATTCGTATTTTTCGCCGAAAAGGGCGATGGCTCCGGCGGCTTTGGCCGCGTCAAGGGCCATCACTTCCATACAAACCGACAAATCCTTTTGAATTTGCTCGTTGACAATGGCCTCAACGCGGGAAATTTCATCCGGCGTCATAGGAGCGGGGTGGGTAAAGTCAAAACGCATCCGCTCAGCGGTGATATTGCTCCCTTTTTGAGCAATGTGGCCGCCCAGCACCTGCCGCAGCGCCTGGTGGAGCAGGTGGGTGGCGGTGTGGTAGCGGGTGGCTGTTTCGCCGTGATCCTGCAAACCGCCCTTAAAAACCTGCTCCCCGCCGGCGCGGGATAGCTCCTGGTGCTTCTTAAACGCCTCGTCAAATTCCTCACGGTTGACCGTCATGCCGTTTTCGGCGGCTAATTCCTCGGTCAGCTCGATGGGGAAGCCGTAGGTGTCGTACAATTTGAACGCCAGCCGCCCTGACATGACTTTGCGGGGGTCTTTGAGCAGGTTGGGGAGCAATTTTTCAAATTCATGCTCGCCTTTTTGCAGGGTTTCCAGGAATTTTCGCTCTTCTCTATCCAATTCTTCTATAATACGGGCTTTATTCTCCTGCAATTCGGGGTACGGCCCCTGCATCTGCTCAATTAAGACTCCCGCAATGGGCGAAAGGAGCAATTTTTCCCCGTTTTCCGCAAGCGTAATGCCCAACTTTTTGCCGTGGCGCACCGCCCGGCGGATAAGGCGGCGCAGCACATAGCCTGCCCCCACATTTGAGGGGCTGACCGCCTTGGGATCACCCAAAATAAAGGTGGAAGCGCGCAAATGGTCGCAAATTATCCGCACAGATTTGTCTTTTTCGCTGTCCGTGCCGTAAGTATAGCCCGCCGCCCGCTCTACCGCGCCCCGTATCGGGGCAAAAATCTCCGTATCGTACACCGATTGCTTGCCGTTGAGGATGGTAACTGTGCGCTCAATGCCCATGCCCGTGTCAACGCACGTACGGGCAAGCGGGATATACGCGCCCTCGGCGTTTTTGTTGTACTGCATGAACACGTCGTTCCAAATTTCCAGCCATTTTCCGCAGGAACAGCCCGGTTTGCAATCCGGCCCGCAGGGTTGGTCGCCAATATAATAGAACATCTCCGAATCCGGGCCGCAGGGACCGGTGCTGCCGGCAGGCCCCCACCAGTTGTCCGCGCGGGGAAGGTAGGCGATGCGGTTCTCGGGGATGCCCACTTTGCGCCACGCAGCCGCGGATTCGTCGTCGCGGGGCACGCCGCCTTCACCAGAAGGCGCTTCGTCGCCTTCAAACACGGTTATCCCCAATTTTTCAAGGGGAATACCCAGCCATTGGGGCGAAGTGAGGAATTCAAAGCTCATTTCGATGGCCCCTGCCTTAAAATAGTCGCCCAGCGACCAATTTCCGAGCATTTCAAAGAAAGTCAGGTGGCTGGTGTCGCCCACACTGTCAATATCGCCGGTTCTGATGCACTTTTGGTAGTCAACCAGCCGGTTTCCCGCCGGATGCGGCTCCCCCAGGAGGTAGGGAACCAGCGGATGCATCCCCGCGGTGGTAAAAAGCACCGTGGGGTCGTTATCGGGAAGCAGGGATTTGCCCTGAATCTGAACGTGGCCTTTTGCCACAAAAAATTCGACGTATTTAGCGCGCAGTTCGTTGGCGGTCATGGGGGAATTGTAGCAAAAACAGAGGGCATCGGCAATGGGGAAAATGAAGATAATGGTATACAAAATGTTGACGAAAACCACCAAAAAGGAGTATATTATAAGTTGGCGCTCAACTCCTTTTTATGCTGTTCTTCCCAAGGTATGCCAAAGTTTGGAGGCTATTTATGAATAAACGGATCGCGGTGTTGGGCTTTTTATGGTTAGCGTGTCTTACAGCAATCCACGGAGCAGGAAGACAGGACAACGAGACTCATAGCGCCGATACTCCAGAAGGGTTCACCGATTCCATCCCTATCGAAACCAAAAAAACCGGTAAATGGAACTTCTTTATTGAAGCCTTTGACAAAGGGGGCAATTCCGCCAAATTCGGCCCCCATAATATCTATAATGATCCGGTGTCCGATCTCCCCGTGGTCACCATCATCAACCCCAAATCGAGTATGCATGTCCAGGGAAACCTGAGTATTGTCGGTATCAGCGCGGACGATGACGGCGTTGACCATGTGGAATTGGTCGTTACCCGCGGCCCCGGCGGCAAGGGGGAAGAGCTGATCCGCGCCCGCGCAGAGGGCGGCGTGTTCTGGTCGTATTATCTGGATACCACGGATGAGACGGAATGGCCTGACGGCGTGTACACCATTACCGCCTGGGGCGTCGATATTAACGGTTTATCGGGAATTTCCGAGAATTTCAGGGCGCGCGACCACAAAAAGCATGTGGTTTCCTGGAATTTAGACCGCAAAAAACCCAAGACCAGGGTTACCAGCCACGATATGGGGGGCTTGGTCGCGGGAAAAATCAACGTGAAAGGCACCGTTTATGACGGTAACAGGGTAAAATCCCTTGGTTATTCGCTTGACGGGGGCAAACGCTACTCTCCAGTCTCCCTCAAACACGATAAAAGAACGAATATTTCCAGTTGGAGCCTCGCTATCGACACCAAACCCCTGGAGGAAGGCCCAAATGTGGTTTGGCTCAAGTCTTTTGACGGCATGGGAACCATGGGGCTCGACGCCCATCTGCTTTTTGTCAACAATACCAGCCCGGACGTGCGCATATTGTCCCCCGATCCTTCGGCTTCAGTCGGCGGCCTGTTTTCCGTCGCAATCTATGCCGCCCATCCGGTCGGGTTAAAAGCCGTTACCTGGAAGCTGGGCAAGGATCAGGGCGAAATTCCGCTGATTATCGGAAATGCGTGGTATGTGCAGGATTTTGATATCCGCAGCCTGAGAGCCCCTGCCGTTGACCTTGAAATCCGGGCGGAAGACCTTACCGGCAACGTGACCTACGCCCGGCGAAGGATGACGGTCGATCAAAACGCGACCATGCCGATGATAACGCTGGAACTCCCGACGGCGAATACGGTCGTCAACAGCAGCGGCGGCGGACTCGCGATCAGGGGCGTTGCCCGTACCGCTAACGGCGATCCCGTAGCCTCGGTGTTGTATTCCCTTGATTCAGGCGCCGCGACAGAAGTCCCCAGCGCGGGCAATTTCCAAATCATGGTGCCCGACCTTGCGCCCGGAACCCACACGCTGGACGTATGGGCAAAAAGCATATCGGCCATTGAGGGCCCCAAAGTCAACGTGAAGGGCATTACCGTTCCCGGCGCCATTCCCGAACCGCGGCTGACCGTTGTTCGCCAGGGATCGGGCAGGTCCGCAGAATCCCGCGAATTTTATTCCGGTATTGAGATAGTTCCCGAGGCCCGTACGGTGGTAGAATTTTCCGTTACCGCCGCGGCCCCGATAACCGCCGCTTCCATCAGCTTTGCGGGGCAGCCCGCAGTACCGGTGAATGTGCGGGCGGACAGAGAGAGCGGCGCTTACCGCGCCGACGTTCCCGTTCCCCAGGGTATGCGCGATGGGTTGACCGAAATAGAACTGCGGGCAACCGACCGCAACGGCAGCGAGGGCGTCTTCCTTGAGTACGCCTACATCGGCACAACGCGCATCCCCGAATTCCGCTGGGTCAGACCCAATCAAAACGACAATGGGCAGATTAGATTTACCTCCGCCGGGGAAACCCTGCTGGCGCTGACCGGCAGCACCGCGGTGAGCAGCGTGCGCTTAACCGGCAGCGGAGCGGAAAATATCCGCGCCGAGGTTGACGCTTATGGGCGCGTCCAACTGACCGCCGTCGGGGAAGGCGACTTTGGCCCGCTCTCCCTGAACGTGCCCGGCAGCAGGGAGTTCCGCGTTTTGGCGGACTTTGGCGGCCCGTCCATCACGATACAACCGCCGCCCCGCTGGGTGCAGAATTCCCTTCCCCTGCAATTCACCGTTTCCGACGGCAGCGCCATCGCGACGGTGGAGTATTCCCTGGATTTGGGCGACTCCTGGACATCCCTGTTAAACTCAAGCGAAATAAACGCGCTCAGGCCCCGGGGCTTTGCCAATTTTATCGAACGCACCCTGGATGTCAACGCCTATGAGGACGGGCAATTAACCGTACTCATCCGCGCCTCTGACCGGATAGGCAATATCGCGGTCGCCAACGCTATGGTGCAAAAAGATACCGAGGCCCCCCAGCCCAGCCTTATTATGCCCATTGCGGAAGCCAGCATAAACGGCACCATTCGCCTGGCGATAGCCGTAGAAGAAGCGGGAACTCTGACGCAGGTAACCTACCAGCAGGGCTCCATCAGGCGGCCGGTGTTTGTCGAACCGACTGAGACTGAGGATTACGTCATCCCCCGCTTCCTGGATATCCTGCTTGATGCGGTCGAAATGCCCCTGCGCGAAAATATGCGCTTTGTGTTTGAGGACGCCGCGGGCAACCGCTCGGAACTTGCTGAATGGCCGTTCATTATTGATAATGCAATGGATATTCCCGAAGCGCACATTACCCTGCCGCTGGAAGGCGAAACCATCACCGCCGATTTTGAAGTATCCGGCGTCATGTTTGACGACGACGCCATCCGGCAGGTTTACTGGCGCATTGACAACAGCGCGGAACAAATACTGGAAACGGGGAACGGATTTTCCATACCCATACCCCTTGTCAGCCTGACCGATAACGAACACAAGGTAACGGTTATCGCCGAGGATATTTACGGCGTCCGCAGCGAACCGGTTACGCGTAATTTCCGCGTCTCCCTGTCGGAGCCGATAGGAGTCGTCACCGCGCCGGCGTTTGACATTCTGGCCTCGGGGCTGGTTGAGATGAGCGGCGGCGCCTTTGACGACAACGGCGTCGCCAAGGTGCAGGTTTCGCTGGACTCAGGCAACAGTTTCAGCGAAACGCGGCTTAACGCCTACGGCGGCACCGCCGAGTGGTTCTTTACGTTTAATACGGTGATACTGCCGGACGGCCCCAATGTCGTATTCCTGCGCGTCACCGATAAATACGACATCTCCGCGATCTACGCAAGCCTGCTCAACGTTGACAATACCCTGCCGACGATCACCCTCGACTCCCCCACGGACGGACTCGTCACCACCGGCAGGATCAACATCCTGGGGCAGATCGTTGACGTGAACCTCGAAGAAAAGGGACTGCAACTGCGCAGCCTGGAAGGCCGCCCCATACCCCCCGGATTTGCGTTCCACCGCGTCGGGCAAACCCCCATGCTGCGGGAAGAATATGACCTGTCCGATCTGAGGGACGGCGTCTATAACGTTGAAATCACGGCTACGGACAAGGCGGGAAACGAAACCAGCGTATCGCGTAACGTCATACTTGACCGCAGAAGCAAAACCAATACGGTAGAGATTCTGTACCCCCTGAACGGCGAACATGTCCAGGGCAGCTTTAACCTGTACGGCAATACCGGCGGCACCGACAAGGCGGAAACCGTTACCCTGCGGATAAACGGCGAAGACGTAACGACAACCGAAGTTACCTGGACGGGTTACTACTGTTTTGCGATAAACGAAGAATATTTACAAAACGGATCAAATGAAATTGTCGTACACAGCGACTTTGGCACCGACAATCTGGTGCTGTCGCCAACGCGCACCCTGCATTACCAGAACACCGGCGCATGGGTCACCATCGACAGCCTGACCATGGGCGATTTTGCCTTTGAGCGGCCGTGGTTTGTAGGCCGCGCGGGTTACAACCTGTCCGACGAAGACCGCGAGATTCTGGCGATGGGCGTCAAAAATGTTGAAAAAGAAATATGGGACAATGTTTCCGGCAAGATCATCGATTACATCGACCTGAGTTTTGACAACGGCAATACCTTTGTCAGAACCAAAAGGGGCAGAGACGAGAACAGCGACTGGAGCTACCGCCTGGAAACCGGTGAAATGAGGGAAGGCCTGCACTACATTATCGTCCGCGCAAAAACGAAGAACGATGAAGTTGCCGTTACCCGCACCGTGCTGCAGGTAGACAAAACGCCGCCGCGCATCCGCGTTATCGCCCCGGAACCGGGCGGACGCTACAACTACGATCTGGAATATACCGCAATCGCCTCGGACGATGTCGCGCTGGCGGATTTGCAGTACCATTTGCGCATAGGCGACAAAATGGCGTACGAGATCCCCGGCTTCCTGCAGGGTCTGTACTTTGAAACCATCATCCCGCCGTTTATCCGGCAGGCGGCGAATGAAGCCCCCGCTTTTTTTGCGGGCGGCGCCACCTACATGGACGTTGGCATGGGTCTCTCTTTCTTTGACGACAACGTTAAAATTCAGGTTCAGTACGGCTTCATGTTCCAGGATACTTACGATTCACTCGGCGGTGAAGGAGCGGTGCGTTACGGCGGACACGTTCTGGGCATCAAACTTCTGGCAAACGTCTACACCTATCCCTTTGCCGCTCTGTTGGGCCCGGACTTTGAGTGGCTGTACGGTTCCGTCTCGCTCGGCGCAAACTTCTCGCTCTTCGACATGGGCAACACGGTCAATGAAAAGTATTCGCCCAACTACAAGGGAGAAAATGAATACTACACGCAGTCGGGCAAATCCACCTGGATGAGCGCGATGCTGCTCCAGTTGGAGTTCCCCCGGGGAACCATACCCAAGCGCAAGTACCTGCGCACTTTCAGTATGTTCACCGAAGGCCAGCTCTGGTTCGTTCCTACCGATGTCAACGCTGACGCGCTCGGCATCGAAACGGTCATCCCCCATATCATCGTGGGGTTGAGACTCTATATTTTCTAACCGTTATTAACGGAGGCTGTTATGTTTGGTAAAAATGCGAAATTCTGCGCTGTTTCCGCGGCGCTTGCGGCGTTGATTCTGCTTGCCGTGTTCCTCACCACCTGCGATTCCCCGCTCGGCTTTGGAGACCCCGTCGATTGGGAAGCTCCGGTTCTTGTCCTGGACCCGGGGACTAACCCGCGTTATGTGCGCCAGAATACCAAACTGACCGGCACGGTGAGCGACAACATCTCTCTGGATCGCGTCATACTGCGCGACGCCATCTCGGGGGAGCGGCTCTTTACCGCCGTCCTCACCGGGAACAGCCCCATCAATAAAACCTGGGAAATAACGCTGGAATTTTCCGAAGAGCGTAACGGTGAAAAAATCGCGGTTGAAATTGTCGCTTATGACCGCGCGGGCAACTCGGGCGACGCTTCCATCGCCGCCATCTCGCTGATTATTGACATCAGAGAACCGGTTACGACCGACATTTACATTGAACGCACTTCATCGGGAAAAATGAAAACAGCGCTGCTTGAGCCGCTGGAAGATCTGCGGCTGCTTGAAACCAGCGACCCCCGAGGCGAAATAAGCGGCAACGTGAACCGATACCAGAACGGCTCGTTCAAAATTAGAGCGAAACTTGACGAAAACGAAACCAGAATCGAAGACGTTAAACTGTATCTCTACGACGTGTTCCGCAATCCCGGCGACCCCCTGCTTGCTCTGGAGAGGGAAGAGAACACCTCTATTTTCTCGCCCACATGGTCACTCAATGAAGAAGATATCCTCGCGGCCGGAGCGGCTAAAGGCTGGAGTAATTACGCGGCGAATTATGATAATGGCCAACGCTATTACTATCAGGTCATCGTTGTAGCCAGCGACCGGAGCGGGAACGAACTGTATGACGATATGAAAACCTTCTGCCTCTGGGCAGACGGCGACATTCCCAAGGGGATCATCGATCCAACGTACACCGAGTCGCTTACCGAGGTATTTGTACCGCGCGGCGAGCCGCTGCCCGTTGAATTCTTTGACGATGACGGGCTTGAGTGGGCATACGCGGGGCTTTTAACACAGGCGCAATGGGAAGGAACCGCCGATGTTTATACAGGCAACCTAAGAATCCCCGATGGTTCTGATCAAGACAAACTGAATTGGCTTAAAGCAAGGCTCGTCGATCAGAATCAGGGCGTTTACAACTGGAACCAGGACAAACATTCCACCGTTGCTCTAGCCCAAAAAGAAATTATCAACCAGGTAGGTAACGCTGAAATTGATGAAAAAATAATCAACCTGCAAACGGGCAATGCCGCAAACGACTCCGGTGAGTTTATTCTGTTTACCCTTACCGCGGACAAAAAACTGCCCCCGCATAACCCGGCATACTCAGGCAATAAAGAAACCTTCAAGTCCCGGTGGCACAGCAGGTTTTGGCGCGTGCAGGTCATAGACGAAAACGCGCCCCTTATCGTTTTTGATACGGTAAACGGCAGCCCCGAAGAAAACACCTTCCCGCAGCTGACCGGCGGCAGGAACTTTAAAATCACAGGCTACACCCTGCGCGAAAACGGAAACGGCAATAACGCGGTAGAAAAGTTCCGCATGGCATGGATACCCTACAATATGCCCGGCGGACCGGATTCCCATATTAAAGCGGTGCAGGACGCGCTGCAAAATAATTATCCCGCGGGTATTCCGGCGGGCGTGGTGCATTGGGATTTGAGCGCACAGATGGCAGGCGGAACAGAACGGATAATCGGCGACATTAAATACATAGAACAATCTTTCCAGAAAGCGTTTGACATACTGGCGGATTTTATGTACAACAACCAGCTTGAGAACGAAATAAAACTGTTTATCTTCTACGCGGAAGACAATATGGCCCATGAAACATTCCGGCAACTGCGTCTTTTGGGCAACAAAACCCCGCCGACCATAACCATATACGATTTAACCACCATGGACGCGGCCTTTGGCGAGAACTACAACCTGGCAACCCCGCCGCAGCTGCCCAATTTGAACTGGAACACCGCTAATAACAACGGCTATTATTTCTTTAACAACGCGGGAGTTATTGACAATGCCGGACGCGAGCGTTACCGGCAAAAACTTTTGGCATATCAGGCGACCGGTTATGGCATTTTGAGAAACCTCGCCATGACGAATAACACGCTTAAAACGGATCTTCCCGAAGCGGAGCCTAACGCGGCGTACCCCCGCGAGACCACGGTAAAATACTGGGTTGCCGCAAAGAGCAACGGCGACCTTGAGATAAAAAACATTCAAATGCGGGACGCTACTTTTTCGACCACCGCGCCCTATAACGCGGGAAGCTATGTCAGCAGAACCTATAACCAGAGTAGCCAGTGGCAGCAGACTGTAAACGGCCTGGTGTATACCGACCCGGTGTATACCGACCCGAACAATAATAACCGGCTTAACGACTTAAGTTTAAGCTATGTCGAAATGCTCCCCGAAGTAACGCAGAAGGTGTTTGTGTTTACGGCCTCCGACTCTCTGGGCAATACGGTCAACATTCAGCGCACCGTCGCGGTTACCAATGCCGCAGTCCTTAAAAACATAACCACGATAGAGCAGACCGGCTCTTTCGGCATCGGCCAAAAAATTACCTTGCAGGCTAACTTTACCAGTCTGGTTACCTGGGATGGAACTAATGAGCCGCTGCTGAACGTACGCTATAATCGCGGAGCCACCGCCATCACCACCCCCCCCGGCGGCACTCCGACCATCGTACAGATTAAGACCAAAACACCAAAAAATACGCCGTCGCTCTACCTTGAGTTTGATCTTGAGGTTGCAGAGGGCGATGTGGGCACGGTACAAACGATGTATAGCGATATACCCGGCGTGACTTTCCCCAATAACGCTACCAACAACCGCCCGATAACGCTGCCTTCCGGCACGCAGATACTGGACGCCTCGCGCAAAGACCCTGCCTTTACCCCCCTCAACGTCGCGGGCTTTAACTGGACGGACGCCGGCAGAGGGCAGAGCAGTTCTCTGCAATATACCAAAACCATTACCCTGCAGGGGATACGCCCGACCATATCAAGTTTTGTGCTTAATCCTCCAGCCGGAAAAACCCAACACACCGATAACCCCAACCAGGGGTATTACTTTAAGGCCGATGAAACAATCGAGTTTCAACTTACCGCGAACCACCCCATCTTTACATCGGGAACCCCCATCATAGAATTCCAGGTTGGCGCGCAAGCAACATACCGCAGCGCGGCATGGGTAAGGTCAAGCGGCGCCAACGCAATGGTCTTTAGCGTTTTGGTAAACGCCGCCAATACGCCGGATGACGGAATAGTGAGCAATATAAGATTGGCTAATGCAAGCGCCATCGTAGACAGCGTCGGCAATGCCTTTACCGCAGGTACCGGCGCGTATAGCCCGGCGCTTATGAATGGTACTTCCACCACCGGCAACAACACTATTCGTATTGATAAGACCGCGCCCACCGCGCCGACAACCACTTTAACCGCCAATTCGACTACGGTTACGGCAGGAGCGCTCCCCGAACAGCTCTATAACGTAAATCCCGTTCTGGCTATACCCAATAATACTTCCGGCGAAACCGCCCCGGTCACCACGCAGTATTCACTGAATAACGGCGTTACCTGGGTAGACTTCCCGACTCCGACCGATGGACATAGTAATCAAACTATTCGCAATCTTAATTGGACCAGCGCGAACAGCGCAACTGCCTTAAACATATTGAACGGCCAGTGGACGCTCGTTACGCGCTACAAAGACAGGGCGGGAAACGAAGGCGCGCCAACAACCCAGCCCCTGCATGTAAACGTGATTTTCCCCAATCTTATTGCCGTTACCGCGGTTCAGTCCAATGGCTGGTATAAAACAGGGGCTAACCTCTCGTTTACCCTGGACTTTGCCGACCCGGTAAGAGTAGATACCGCCGCAAACGTACAAATAGTGCTGACCAACAGGGGCTCTACTCCCTATACCACCGGTACCGGTGAAAATAATATACTATTATCGGCAGCCACTAGTCCTAGTCAGGCAGATATAACCAGGACAGGTAATACCAGTATCACCTTTAACTGGAGTAATATTACCGGCGATTATGAAATGCGGGACGGTATGTACATTTCATATATCAGGCTGGCCGGCCTGCGGGATCGTTTTGGTAATCCGGGGCCGGGGGCAAACCTCACCGAGATCGCCTATAATAACGGTAATCCTAACATCGGTACCCATTCCGGCACTCTGTTCGCGAACCCCGCTATTTCCAACCTGGGAACCGGTGTAAAAGTAGACAACATCGCGCCGGCGGTTACAAGCGCTGTTCCGAATATAAATACCGCCACCCCCGGTACTCCCGCAGCAGGAGCCAACGGCGTAGCGACAACCATTGTCAGCCAGGCCGACAACGATTTCAGAAACAGAATTACGCTGACATTCCGCGAACCGGTAATGAAAGGCAATGGAACCATAACGATAAAACCGCAAAAAGATTTTTATGTTCCGCCCGTATTTGAAAACAACGGCTACTATCTGGATCAGTTCTCCGGTACCGGTGGTATATGGGCAAGGACGGAAGTAAAATCCGCGACCAACGTAGCGGGCAGAACAACATGGGTTCCCGGCTTCTACGATATTTACAACAGCGGCCTGACTGCCGCCCAGCGCAACGCGCTGACACAAGGTACAACGGTTGCAAGCCAAAGCGCAACCGTTACCAATGCCAACTATACTCCCATTCCTTCCGAAGAACTTGACACCAATAACCCCAGCATGAGCCGCCTGCGGCTGAATAGAATGACCGGCCAGCCGGTAGGACCGTATGTAAGGACAACGCACGGACTGGTACAGGGCGCGGGCTATAGCGGAAGTTACCCGAGTGATACCGGCGCAAACGGACCCGCCCCGGCAGGAACATTCATGGTTCCCGACACCTCTACCAAATGGGTGCTTGCCTTCCCCTACAGTATCAACAATGCCGACAACATTGATTACGCCGATGTCAATAACGCCAATGTGAATAACGCGCTGGCAATAGTAACCCCCAGCAACGATGTGGTTACTAATATCCGCGCCGCGCTGGTAGCGGCAAAATTCCGCTGGCAGGAAATAGACGTTATTTCTTCCGATGTTACGATAAGCGGAAACACCGTAACCATTACCCTGACCGAGCCGCTGTTAAAGGGACTGCAATGGGAGGTTTCGTACCCGGCGGGAACCTTTACCGACATGGCGGGAAATAACGCCCCGGCGCTGGCGGCGGAAACTTACGTTTTCTGGTCGCCGGGCGCGCAGAAACCGGTTGTTCGCGTAGACCGCAGGAGCTACGACGGGAGAACCACCAACTGGCAAAGACCGAATCCGTCAGGGAGCAACAATGCAAGCAGCTTCACCCATGCCGACCCGACCGTTGGCGGATGGGGTATTGCGGGCTTTGAAACTATAGCCTACCGGATAGAAACTGAAACCCCGGGAGCAACGATTAGCCACGGTAATTACGGAAGAGCTGCCGGCTTAAATTCAACTTCCACTAATGCAACAGGAGCGGGACCGTTCTTCGCTGTTACCGCAGACTGGACAGGCGATGTCGCGCGTGTAAACCAGGGCGTTACCGGCTACACCGCAAGCACATGGCAACATCAAACTGCTACAGCAGGTCAGTGGGTGCGCCCCAACCTTATCCGCAGGGGTCATAGCGGTACTGCGCCCAACACCGCGTTATACTACACCGTAAACGGGGTTAGGCGTACATTCCAGGGAACCTATAACGGTTTAAGATCGTATAACGCGGACGCAACGCCTGCCAATCTTACCGGTTTGGCTCTTACCTCCACCAACAGCGCCAACAGCAGGTACCGCAATTCATTGAGTTTTGGCGCGCTGGAAGCCGGCAAAAGCTATGTTGCCGCCACCGCGGCTATAACCAACGGCACCGCGTATACTTCCAACCCCGGTTACGAAGGAGTTTTCAGGACGGTGGTAGCCCTATACTATAATACGGCTACTACCGGTAACGGCGCCAACATAATCATTGCCGAAGGCTCTAACATCAAGAACGGTATGCCGTCAATCTCCGGCTTCCCGATACAGGACGCCGCGGAAACAGGCGACGCAAGGTTTGTCAAGTTGTTCCGTTCTCAGACTGACAACCGGCAATTCTACTGGGTAAGCACGGAAATCGTCAGCGAGTTTTACTTTATCAAGTTTGGCGGCGGCGGGTCTCACCAGCAAGACGGCGAGGTTAATAACTATCTGACGGTCGGCTATGGCGACTTGACCTATGCCAGAAGCTTAAGAAGCTATGGCAATTAAGGAGAAAACCATGAAAGCAATGAAATTAAAAGGACGTATGTCCATAGCGGCATTATTCGCAATTACGGCGGTTTTCTTCCTCGCGTGCGACAGTCCGATCAGTCTGGGCGACAAACTGGACCTTGAAGGGCCCCTGGTTGATTTTACTTCTCCGTATCCGCGCAAATCAGTTCCCGTGCTGTTCAGCATAGAGGGCAATGCTTCCGACAAGAGCGGCGTAGACCAGATGCTCTTGACCGCCGAGTTAAACCGGGAGCCGTTTGCCAAACAGTGGCGCTATGTAAGGGGAAACTGGACCGTTTCGGAAGACTCAGGCGCAACATGGACGGAATTGGAAGGCGCGGTATGGACCGGCAGCGCAAACAACGGCTCATGGTCAATTCCCGTTGACATGACGCTTAACGGGGTGTCGCCATCTGACGGCGAATATCTGTTTATGATTCAGACATGGGATACCGGCGGCTTTTCTGACGACAACTCGTTCAAGACCCTCGTACTCATCGTAGACCAAAACCCGCCGTCGGTGCAGATTATCGATCCCTACCTTTACCCCCGGAATTCCTGGTCATCCCTGGAATCATCCAATGACGGTTTTACCAATTTGGATTTGTTTGCCCTTCACGATATCGCGGACAACAACGTGAGCGAAAGCCGCAACCCCGCCAACATGGGACGGTTCGCTACCCGCGCTTTTGATCTGAAATGGCTGATAGACGACCAGCACGATATATGGTCTATCGACATTCTGTTATACGCACACGATACGGACATAGACAACGATTCAGAAACCCCCGTCCCGGACGATTATATTTACCGCTACCATGAAAACCTGGGGCCGCCCCCGGCAACGCCGGACCCGGCGAGCAACATCAGGCCCAACGGAACGGCAAGGGTTCCCGATCTTACCGGAGGAACCAAAGGCGGCGCGCAGGGAAAAGACGGCGAAATCAAGAACCCGCTTACCGAAAAAACCACGATACGGGTAGTGGCCGTTTGTTATGACGCGGCGGGTAACGCAAACGAAGAAAGAACGCTCGGCTATTTCGTTTACTGGCCAAAAGCCGACGAACCGTGGATCGCCTACACCGATGGTATGAAAAACCTTAAGATCGTCGAAGGCGTTATGGATAGCTATAAAAACGTGAATGTAGACACAGACACCAGCTTTAACAACCTGTTAATGATCTTCCCGGGCAGCAGCATAAAGCCAACCGCGTATCAGGCGCACGGTGTCAGAAATATAACGTACACCCTGTACAAATGCGCTGAAAACAAGAGCGGCGCGGTCACCACCTTGACCGGAGCTTTATTAACCCTGTCGTCCGAGTATAATAATGTTGCACTCAACAATCCGCCGCGGGTGGTGAACAACAGAGAAATACTTTCCACCAATTTCCAGTGGACATTTACGCCTCCCAAGGTTCCGGGTTTCTATGTGGTTACGGCGAAAGTGTACGATTCCACCGGTGATTACGGCGATGAAGAATTTGCCGCTCTTTTCCGGGTGCAGGATAATACCTTCCCGAGATTCCTGGGGACGACGTACCCTTCGGCGAGCGATCCTCTGTACCAGGTTATAGGCAAAGCAAACGGCGATCCGAATTTTACTACGGCCGCTGCCGCAGGCGCCATAAAAATTTCCGGCACGGTAGATGACGCAATAGGCATTTCCGCGCTGTTAATGGTTTGGATAAATCCTGAATCCACCAATTATTCCGCCATGAGCCAACTGCAATACTTTACCGACCCGACTTACGCAGGTTGGACCCAGGCCAATGCGCTTACAGCCGGCGGAACCGCTGAAGAAGGCTTATATGACGACGCCCATAAAAACAGGATATGGAAACTGACGCTGCCAACCGCCGCGCCCAACAAGTATGAAGACCCGGAAACGCTGCGCCAGGTGTACAACTACAGCCTGGACATTGCTCTGTCAACGTTAAACATAGCGAACGGCAGTCAACCGTTACGGAGCCAGATGTTCCTGCTCAAGGCGATAAACTCAGATGGCACCAAGAGCACCATCATTACCTACGCGCCCCAGGGAGATGAACGCGTACCGGTAATAAAAATTACCAATGTACAGGTAGGCTCCAACACCTACACTCCCGGCCAGGGATTTGACGAAATACCCAAGTTTGAAGAAACCACATCCACAGTAATCACCGTCAATGGAACATGGCAGGAAGATTCTACTGAGTATCTTGACCCGCAGGTTTATTTTTACAACAACATGGAATTTCGCATAAACGGAGTTACCATTCGCAGAAACACCGGCAACAATACCTGGGTAGATGGCAATGGAACCAGTTTAACCGGTATTACGGTAACTACGAGCGCAAACACCCCGGCGACCAGCGGCAATTTCACGATAGCCGCTACCGTCAACGGCCTAACCAACACGCTCAAGACTTCGCATCTGAAAGATACGCTGGTAGTAAACGCATCCGTCCACGATTTTGGCAGGAACCCCGCGGAAGATGGCGCTTCGTGGCTGATAAAAAGCGACGCGCTCAGGTTCCTGCGCATTTCCAGCGATGACGACGACAAGGCGTACCGGCAGGGCGGCCAGATAAAAATTTACGTTGAGTTTAACAAGCCGGTCGTTTTGGCAAGAGGCTCCGGCAATTACCCGGTTCTGTTACTGAACGTGACCGGAACAGGCGGTAATAATAATCGTAACCAACGAGCGGCTTTCTATGACCAGACCCAGGTTAGTGAAAATACCAAACACGTCTTTATATACAACGTATTGGCAAACCAGAACACGCCTGCCGGTGTAAACCTGAATGTAGAGGGAATTTCCACCGACAATGGAAACAACGCGCTTGCCGCCAATAGTACAACCTGGCAGGCTGCCAACTATCCCTTTACCTTTGTACATACGGCCATAGACAACACTCAGGAAGAAGTACGCCTGACCACGATCGCTACCCACGTAACCAGTGATGCGTCAAGAAACGGAGTTGAGGTAACCACACAGATTACGCCGACTCCTGCGGGGAATAAAAAAGTCTTTGCGCGTCTGGTTCCGGTGGAAACGTCTTCCACTGGCGACGATTATATCTTCACGCTTATCGGCGGAAAACGCATCAGCGTAGATAACACCGCGCCCACCATTACCGGCATTACCGCCTCTCCGGCTGGCTGGCACAAAGAGGGCGTAGATATCTACCTCACCGCCACCTTCAGCGAACTGGTAACGCTGGGAAACACTCTTCCCCGGTTAACCCTGAGCTCAGCCACTGGCCGTCAAACCACCAACAGTTCCGGCGACGTGCGCGTAAACAACAACCAGATTACCTTCAGGTACACGGTACAGGCGAATGACAACACGGGCACAAACCAGCTTCAGGTAACTGGTTTCACCGGGAGTATACTTGATATTCCGGGAAACGCAATGACCGCGCTGACCACCACAACGCTGAACGGCGTATACATTGACACCACCGCTCCTGTTGCGCCGACGGTTACCGTTCACAGCGGCTCGCCAACTACCAATAATCAAATTGGAACTTCGGGAACCGCTGCGGTAGATCTGCATAATCTGTACGATGAAACTCTGTACATACGCGTTGCCGGCGCTACCGGCGCCCAGAATTTGGGAAGGGTTGAGTATTCGCTGGACGATGGCGCGAACTGGACTTCCAGTACAACCGCCACTACCGATATACAGGTAAAAAACAGCGGCGTGTCCCGGGTTTTGGCGCGGCAAACCGACCAGGCGGGAAATGTTTCGCCAAATTCGCAGCGCGTTGAGTTTAACTGGGACCCGGGTAAACTGATTACCCGCATAAGTTCAACCAGCGCCAACGGAACCTATACGAACGCTACCGGACGCAATCAAGTAAACGTTACGCTCTATTTCAGAAAACCGCTTACCTTTACGGCAACAATCCCTGCAATTACGCTTAACGCGCGCCAAAACAACGTAACGACGACGAGGCCGTCAGGCAGCGTAAGCACATTGTCGTTTACCTACTCCGTATCAAACGGCGACAACACACCCGCCGGCACAAATCTTGACGTTACCGGCATAAGCGGTATTACCGCCAGCGACGGAAGCGGGGACGTAAGCCGCTATCTTACCGGAGCCAACGCTCTGCCCGCAGCGGGATCAAACGCGCTCCTGAGAGAAAACAAACAGATTACGGTAGTAACCGGAACGCTGAGCAGAAACAATCTCACCTTCACCGATGACACGAGCGGGGGAGCGACGCAGGGTATCCAGCCCGACGGTTCATACTGGACCACGCTGCAAATAGTGTTTAACCGGAATGTTTTCAAGGGCAACGGAAACATCACCATAGTGCAAAGCGCCACAAACTACCGCCTGCCCGCGGTTCTTACCGAAGCCCAATACAACCGGTTCCGTAACGTCGCCAACTTTGACACGTACTACACCAAGGGGACCAACGGCTATATTGACGGGACCGGATCGGATACTTCCGCCAAGTACGTGCTGAGGTACAGCATAGATCCCTCCAGTACGCTTTCCGGCGATGCCGCTACATTTGCCACTGCTTTCCGCACGGCGGAAGGCATCAGTATTCCGGTGAACGCAGCGGCCGTGGAGATAACCGGGGGGACTACGGTCAAAGTACGGCTTACCGGCTCCAACGCGCCGCAGGTTCCCGGAGCGACATACAATGTCAGTTACGATGCAGGCTTTGTCATTGACGATTTGGATAACACCATCGCCGCGGCGAATAATGTCACGGCAACGCTGGGCGGCGTAGCAAAACCATTTGTCCGCGTCAGAAAAACACAGGACACGATTACGGTAGCGACTACTCCCGGCACATCACAGCCGCGGCTGGTAGCGGCACAGCCATATCAGACAGCCGCCCGTATTGACAGCCGCACACCCGGTTCAACTATTTTCTACAAGGCCAACGGTGCCGTCACCAATGTAACTGACACTAACTGGTCTGTAGAATCTACTCCCGGTGACGCAACCGGAACAACAACAACTCGTCCGGGTGACCCAACAAATACCAACAACGATCCCAATAGAACCCAATACACCAACGGCAATGAAATTACCGTCGGCAATGCCCTCACTGGCGAAGCCTATCAGGGCTATATGTGGTGGATACGCGCAACCGCAAGAACCGGCACCAACACCTACAGCGGCGAAGCGGAAGAAGTGGCGTACCGCACAGCCATTACCTACCGTCTGCGAAACGGCAATAATGCGATAACAGCGACCGCCGCCGAATCGATAATGGCAAGCGGGGATCAAATCTGGATACGCGGCGGGGACGCCATCGGCTCTTCCTCAATACCCGGTTTCCCGCTTACCTGGGAAGACAGTTGGAGCAGCCTCGCCAGTAAACGCGCCGGCATCCGGCTGATGACCAAGGTAACCAACACCACGAGCACCGACGGTAATAACGCAAACGAGCTTAATAACTCAACGTGGAAGTTTGTAACCTGGGAAATCAACGCCACCGCCTACGTCGACTTCATCAGGGGCAACGACACGGAATCAAACGCGAATATCGCCTGGCAGTACGGCCCCAAGAGTTCGTTCTATCAACGCGCCGGCTGGACCTCATTTAAGGACAGGTACCCCGTCTATCCGGGCAAACACCGCTGGTGCGACGCCGGCCTCCTGGAAGGCAGCGCCTCCGGCAAAGGCGCGATAAACTTCTCAGGCACCCCCATAGTGCGCGACACCTACGCCAACAACAACCCCAACCCGTTCCCCGGAGTAAACACAGCAACCGCAGGGAACTAGCGCAAAAAGCGCATAGCAAGCGAATAAAAAGCCGCCGCCTGTAAGGGCGAGCGGCTTTTTTTTGGTAAATATCTCGTATGAGCCGCTTTTGGGGCTTGATTAAATAACTAAAAAAGGCGATATTAAATATATGACGGATTTTTTATACGCCAGACCCTCGGTAATTGAGGGTATAGGCAGAAACATGGACTTTTTCGGTTCAATGAACTCTTACAATTACTCACAAAACGGAGACGAGGCCGATAAAATAGCTCTTGCCAATGATTTTTTGGCCGTTTATATGGATTTATATAAGGCCTATCTTAATACTATATGTCAAATCGAAACAAAAAAGACCGCCGTATAACCAAGCTGGAACAAGACCAGCCGGAAATTCCAGAATTCAGCATAATGGCCGCTTTTAGGAAAGGACCGTTGCCGCCGCCGGAAGAAATGCAAAAATATGAGAGCCTTTATTTGGGGGCTACAAAATTACTTTTTGATAATTTTATTACACAGACCAATCATCGCATTGAACTGGAAAAAACAGTAATTCAGGGAGACAATAAAAGAGCGGACAGAGCCCAGCGAAATTCATTTATTATCGCTATGACGATCTTGGTGCTGGCGGGCGCTCTGTTTTTTATGGGTAAAGACGGCTATGCGGTAGCTGCCGTGTTTACCGCAATTGCGCCCAT
>JGI24698J34947_10000113_pt1 | contig 28278 bp, 33 predicted proteins | sample TergutMp193P3_FD_34947 | JGI IMG/M metagenome (IMG submission 34947) | reverse complement strand
CTCCGAAAAAAAGCATTTTTCAGGCGTCCTGTCCGTTTTTTATGGTGTAAAAGTCCAATATTTACATAAATATACAATATGGTAAAGCGTAGTATTATTGAATTGTTTATTTTTTTGAAATAATTTGACAAAAAACGTTAAACTTTTTTCTGAATCTGCCGATAAAAATAACAAGACAGTACAAAACCCTTGATTTTATTGGCTTTTTTTCATTTTTACCCTACTAAAACCATAGTATAAAACTGAGTCAAATTTTACAAAAAAGTCACATTTTGAGTCACAAAACGAGTCACACAAAAATGTCTATGTCAAGACAGCCTAAAACTTAATCTTTTGGGCCGCCTCAATTTTAGATAAATGGTAATAAGTTTGTAATTGATTAGGGGAAGTCCACCCACAAATAGCGGCTATGGCATGGTGGCTATTGCCATTATTTACTAATTTAGTAATGGCGGTATGCCTCAAGGTATGGAGACAAACGTCTTTACCTAAACCTGCCAAAGAAACTGCCTTCCTAAACATTTCATAAGCATATATATACCCCGGTCTTTTTTTGAAAAAAATATATTTTTGAGTATCAGGGAGGTTGTCAAAGTACTCTAACATTTCAGGGGGGACAGGTTTGAAGATAGGTATTCTTGCTTTTGAATTTTCGGGGGGAACGTAAATTATTTTGCCTTCCTGCCTGTAATTTTCTTTGATGGTGGCAGGGTACAGTTCCGAGAGCCACCTTGCGGGAACTATGGACATATACTTTACCATAGGATAAATTCTCGGAAAGTGTTTTTTTATAACTTCCAATAAAACCCTCTCCTCTTCAGAAGACAATATCCTCTGTCTTTTTCGGTTTGGAAAATTGGGAAAGTTGGCAGTCGTTATTGGGGACTTTTTTAATAAATCAAGTTTTACCGCATAATTTACAATAACTTTTGTAGTTATAAGATAATTATTTAGGGTATTACCAACAACTTCATTTCTTTTCTTTTCAATCCAGTCCAAAACAGTTTTTACGAAAGCCTTATTATCAATTTCATTTTTTCCGAACTGTTTTTTCAAGTATTGAATCGCACGTAAATAGGTTTTTGTTTTTCCCCTCACCATACAATAATTCAAATATAAGTCAGCCGCTTCCCCGAAGGTCAAAATTTGGACTTCCTTTTTAGGTTCTATTTTCTTGGGAGTTGTCAAAGAACTAACTTTAGGCAAATTTGATATTTCAGCTAAAAGGGCTTTTTCTAACGCTATAGCTTCAGCCTTAGAACCCTTAAAGTTTTTCCTTTGCCTCCTAAGTCCATAATTTCTAATTGGGCAAAAGGTACGAACTTCAATATCAAAACTACCATTACGATTTTTTCTAACTGACATAATACTACCTCCTATAAAGTTAATAAGGTTTGGTATTATGTCCCCTAAATAGAATCTACAATTTCCGGGATTTGAAGTCAAATTTATTTTCTTTAATTAAAGAATACTTGACAAAACCTTAGAATTCGGAGGTATAATAATTTTACTTGACAAAACCTTAGAATCATCGGTTTGTTAGTCTATTTAATGATATGGGCTTCAGGCATGGGAAGTTAGGGTTATTCTATTTAAATCAACCGGCAGGGGTTATTTTGGGAGTTTTAGGGTATTGGTAATGGAAAAGGTATCAGGAGGTATCAGTTAAGGCTCTTCTTGACAAAAAATATTTAGAAAATATGTAATTTTAACTTTATACAAATAACACTATATAATAATGTTAAATGTATGTTATTATAATTACATATTTAATAGAAAGGTAATAGTCAAGTAGTCTCCTAATACGAGGACTCCTAATAAAGGGAGAGTCTCCCATTTTCCTGATAACCCCATTTTCCCTGATAACATCCCCAAAATTACCGATTCTACCCAATTCTCAGCCCATTGTGTTTTTCCACAATTCTACTGGGGATATATCTAATAATAATAATTACATTTAATTCCAGTAGAAAAGTGAAATAATTAAAACAATGCGGTTTTTACCCTGTAGCCTATATATTATGTGATTTCAGTCCCTATTGATAACTACTATTAGCTATGTTATATTATAGATATGAAAGCTGTCTACCCTACCTACCCGCCCCTCTATCATAATCCCACTGGTATGGTAGAGGGTAGAGACAAAGAGGGTATATCCCCCTAAAACTAAAAATAATTTTTCTTGACAAAGCCGTAAATGGTAGGTTTCTATATAAAGATGTCCAAATGGGAAACCATAGGGTCGGTATATTTTGTAAAGTAATATAATTATAATAGGATATGCTAAAATGTCTTGGTTCAATAAAAAAGTAGAAAAGCGAAATAATAATTTTGATGTTTTAATGTCTACTTTGGGAGGCTCAGCCACTTCTGCCGGAATTACAGTTTCTGAAGATAAAGCCTTGGGCCTTTCTACTATATGGTCAATCATTGAGCGTATATCGTCTACAATGGGTGTTTTTCCATTAAAGATTTATGAAACAAACAGCCATAATCAAAATGAAGTAGTAAAACAACATCCATTATCAAAGTTATTAACGGTTTCGCCTAATGATTATATGACTGCTTTTGACTGGCGTTATATAATGATGTCAAATGAATTACTTTATGGTGCGGGAATTTCAGAAATTGAATTTGACAGTAATGGATTTCCGAAGGCTTTACATCCGATAGCCACAAATAAAGTTGAGCCTGTTTTTAAAGAGTACAAACTAACTTATAAAATTACGCCCGATACCGGAAAGCCTCGAATACTTCAGCCTCATCAAGTTTTGGTTTTCAGGTTTTGGCCTGAAATAAACGGTTTTTGGAAAAGTCCTATTAAGATACATAAAGAGACTATAGGCTCAGCCCTTGCCGTTAGAAACTTTGGTTCTATGATTTTCGGAAGCGGTTGTAATCCTGCCGGAATTATAAAAGGAATAAGGCAGGGACTTTCTGAAGACGCAAAGAAAACCTTGTTAGAACGTTTTCAGGGATACGCAGGGTTAGGCTCAAGCCATAAACTTATGATGTTGGAACAGGGTGAAGATTTTGAACGAGTTGGACTTCCCCCTGAAGACGCCCAATATCTTGAGACAAGAAAATTTGATGTAGAAGAAATTTCAAGAATTTATAACGTTCCCTTGTTTTTACTTAACGCAATGACTCAAAGTACGTCTTGGGGGAGTGGCTTGGAGACACTTAGCAAAACATTTATTTCTTTTGTTATGATGCCTCACGTTTTGCGTTGGGAACAGGAAATTAATAAAAAGTTAATATCGGTAGACAATGAAAACCAATATGTAAAATTTAATATGTCAGGGATGCTTAGAAGTAATGATACGGATAGATGGAACGCCTATAGACAGGCTTCTTATTTGGGTGTTTTATCAATAGACGAAATAAGACAACTTGAGGAATTAAATGAACTCCCTGATGACTTGGGTAAAACAAGACTTGTACCTGTAAATATGCAAACGCTTGAAAAAGCTAAAACTATAAATAAGGACAATAATAATGAATGATAATCAAAAAGAAGTAAGAGCCTACGAAGTCGATACAATAGAATTACGAAAAAAAGGCGAATCAGAAACCGACTCTATTCGTTGGGCTGATGGAGTCGCTATTGTATATGATCAGGAAACAGAAATTTTCGATGGCTATTTTGAGAAAATTGACCGTAACGCTTTTACAAAGTGGCTTGAGGGAAACCCAAAAATCAGGTGTCTATTTAATCACAATTACGACTTTGTTTTATCTGATAATCAAGACAGCAAACCCTCTCTTGAAATTAAGAATATGGGGGACGGCTTATTTTTCAGCACGCCTATAAACGAGAATGTTAGTTATGGCAAAGACTTGTTGGAAAACTTGAGACATAAAAATATAGGAGGTTGCTCTTTTGCTTTCTCAGTTGATAAAGAAGACATAAAAACAAGAGCGGATGGGACTCAAATAAGAACGATACTAGAGGGAAAACTCTATGAAATTTCTATCGTAGTGTCTCCCGCTTATCTGCAAACAAGTGTTTGTTTGAGGTCAATGGAAAAACTGAAACCTAAAGATGTTTTTGACAAAGAGTTATTTGATAAAAGAGAAAAGGACATAAAACTTTTGGAATTGCTATAATAAATGCCCTCCTGCGTGAATCTCTACTGTGGGAAGGGATAGTAATCGTAGAGTAAAATTAATTATTAAATCTCTAGAAGTCGAAGTAAAATTAATTAAAAAATCTTAAAATTTTTAGATGGGAGAATTGAAAAATGAATGTAGAAAAACTAAAAAGGGACAAAACCGCCCTTGTAGACGAACTCAAGTCGATACAGGCTTCGGCTCAAGGTAGAAGTTACACGGCGGACGAAAACGCAATTTTTGAGCGTAATACGGCAAAGATTCAAGAATTGCATACGGCTATTGAACGAGAAGAGTTTTTGGCTAAGGAAACCGCTGAAGCCGCCCTCCGAGCCGATAATAGACGCGTAGAAACGAAAAGCGAGTTTCGTTCCGTTGGGGACTTTCTTAACGAAGTTCTTTTCGTTAGAAATTCTACCAGAATTGCTGATGCTATGAAGAGAACCACTTCTTTGGGTATTCAGGATGCGGCAGGGGCTTTAGTACCTGCGCAATTTGATAAAACTTTGCGTAAAATAGACGGAGGCGAGGTCGTAGTACGTCCACGGGCGACCGTTATTCCTGCGGGGGATTCTCCTGACGCTACTCTGAATTTAATTACTTTCGACCAGAGCGGTAACAAAGGTATCTATGGCGGTGCCACTTCCGAGTGGGTTTCTGAAAATGGCGATAGAACGGCTACTAATGATTTGTCGGTTAAAACGGTTAGTTTCAGTCCGTTTATAAATTCGTCTTGGATTCCTGTTTCTAATAGTCTTAGAAACAACTATGACGGACTTGAAGCCTTAGTTACTTCCTATTTGGCTGACGCAATAAACAACAGCGAAGATAAAGCCTTCCTAACTGGTGACGGTATTGGGAAGCCTACGGGTTTTATTGGGCATCCCTGTAATGCTACAGTAACAAGAACGACTCAGGGACAGATAAAATATGAAGATATAATAAAACTTTTGTCTTTGACCGTTGGCGTTGGAGGCTATACTTTTATTGTTAGCAAGTCCGCTATGCCTTCTATTCTTAACCTTCAAAACGGGGCAAACCAACTTATTTTTCAGCCTAATGCCGTTGAGGGAAGCCCTGGGACTCTTATGGGTTACCCTGTAATATTCACTGATAGAGTTCCCGCGCTTGGTACGCAGGGTGACATTACACTTGCGAATCTCAAGTCCTATGTAATTAAGGATGGAAGTAATGTAACACTTTTCGCTGATAGTTTTACTTTGGCCCACAAAGGTGTTACGAGGCTTTTTGCCCAATTTAATGTAGATGGGAAACCTATTATTTCTACGGCTATTAAGGGTGAAGATGGCGTTAGTAGGAGTCCTTTTGTTAGTCTTGTTTAGTAAAAAAGTAAAAAATGCCCTGCCCTGATAATCTCTACTGGGGCAGGGATAGTAAGCGTAGAGAAGTAAAGAAAAAAAGAGACGTAAAAATGCCAAAATGGGGAATTTTCCCCTATCGATAAGTGGAAGTAAACAAGAGTGGAATTTTTCCCCTCTTGAAAAAAAAGGAGACGTAAAAAATGCCAAAATACAAGGTAACAAAAACTTTTCGTGATTCTAATGGAAAGTGGTATCAACAAGGTCAAATAGTCGAATTTATTATTGAAATAGCAAAGGTGTTAATTATGAATAACGTCATAGTTCCCATTATTGATGCTATTAATAAGAATAAACCTATCGTAGAAAACGCTGAAAAGAAGATAGAGAATTTAGAAAAAGCGGTATCTTCTACTCAGATTAAAAGACGGGAAATATAGCCGTGAATTACCAACTAATAAGAACCCTTGCGCCAATATCAGAACCTATTACTTTGGCACAGGCCCTGTTACAATGTCATCAAAATTTGGGTGTTGAGGACTCTTGGTTTGAAGATAGAATAAAAAGCGGTAGAGAATTTATCGAAACTTATACTAAGCGTTCTTTATTGACACAAAGGTGGAAAATAATCTTTGACAATAACGCGCCTTCTATAATATCTTTACCGAGGAGCCCAGTTCAAAGTATTTATAGTGTTAAAGTTGACGACGTAGATATATTTGGAAATATTTTTCCGTTAAGGGAAGGTATCCCCGCAAGGGTAGAAATAGGAAAAGGTTATTCAGGCGGTAAACTTGAAATAGAGTATATGGCAGGTTACGGCGATACTTCAGAATCTGTGCCGAGCCCATTAATTGACGCTATTTTACTTTATGTTAGCTATAGTTATGAAAACAGGGCAGGAGAAGGTAATATACCCTCCGCGTTTTATGATTTAATTGAGCCTTATCGACTTCATTTATAATAAATATAATGCCCTCCTACGTGAATCTCTACTGTGGGAAGGGATAGTAAAAGTAGAGAAATGACTAAGAATCATAAAGTCGTAGACGTTGTGGTATCTATAAGTTGCGTTAAAGGGTAGAAGGAGTTAGAGAAATGACTAAGAAGCATAAAGTCGTAGACGTTGTAGACGGCAAAGTATTTTATGAAGTAGTAAAAGACTTCATAAACAAAGATGATAATAATGTTTATCGTATCGGTAGTAGTGTATTGTTAGAGTTTGAGAGGGCAAAACAATTAATTAATCTTGGTTTTGTTAAAGTAAAACCTTTCGTGGAAATAGACGAAAATGAAATTTATACAGAATAAATCCCGTTCGACTTCAAGACGTCATAGAATAGAAATATGGCGCATAGTACGAACAAATGACAGAGGCTATACCGATGGTAAAGATACAAAAATAGCTGAAGTTTGGGCTTCGGTTTTTCCTGTAAGTGAAGAGTTAAGAGTAAAGTATCAGGGTGTTTCGGTACTGGCCAGTCATAGTATTAGTGTTGATGGCGGTGTTGATATTTTAGAAACTGATAAAATTAAATTGGGAAATAGATTTTTTGATATACAAACGATAAAAGAAGTAAATGAAAGTAGCAGGGACAAGATTATTGTTACTCAGGAAATAAGGCCAAAATGATGGAGTGAATATTTTAAATGCCCTTCCCCGTTAATCTCTACTGGGGAAAGGGAAAGTAAGCGTAGAGAAAACGGAGTTTAAAAGTTATCTGCGAGAAGTGGAAGTAAAAATGAAGTTAGATGTGGAATTTAAAAGTTATTTACGAGAAGTTGAAAAGGAAATCCAAAAAGCGGACAAAGAATTAAGGAGTCAGGCCGCTGAGGTGGTTTTTAATGAAATAAAGTCGTCTTTGGAAAACCCTTCAGGAGGGGTTCCTAAGACAGTATCAGGAAATCTAAAAAAGGGATTAGCGAGGAAAAATTCAAAGTGGTCAAGTATTGTTGGATTTAAATCCCCTGCTTACCATGCCGCTATGGTCGAATTTGGCGGTGACGTTATACGAAAAGGGCAAAAGACAGGTACAAGAAAACCACATCCGTTTTTGAAACCCGCTTTTGAGCGTAAACAAAACGAAATAATTAAAATATTATCACAAAGTAGAATTTAATATTATGATAGAAAGTATAATAATCGATAAATTGCTTGCTGATAAAAAAATAAAAGAGTATTGTAATGGCAATATTTTTATCTTGAGCAGCCCTGAAGGTACAAAAACACCTTATATAGTAATTTCCGCTGAAGACGAATATGATGAAAGTGGTGTTATTTCGATTTTTGGAATTACAATAAATATTTATGATTATACAGAAGATAAAAGGATACCGAGAAGTATTTCCCAAAGAATAGTTGATATTTTACATTACGAAAAATTAGAGGGAGATGGCTATACTGAAGTCCGATTGTTTTTTAGACATAGGGGAACGATAAAAGAAGATGACAAAACCTTATGCCGTATATTGATACAATTTGACGCAAGGGCTTGTAACGAAGTAGAATAAAATAAATAAAATAAACTTTTTAAGGAGAAAAATATTATGAGACGGACAGGTGTGACTCGTGAAACCACGAAAAAAATAGTTTTGGATGCTGGCGTAATTTATAAAAATTGGAATAGTCCGAATAATCGAGAAGTTTTGGGAGCGTGTCGAGGTGGGAATACTTTTACTGTTGAAACGGAATTTAGGGATATGCCCTTCGATGGCGTTTCTGGTTTAGTGGAGGGGGCAAGGCGGATTATTTCAGCGACCGCGAAACTAAAAGTAAACCTTGTTGAAATCAACAAAGACTTAATTAAAACAGCTATACCGGGGGCTCAATATGGCAGTTCTATTCCCGCAACTGACGAGGCAGGTGTTACCATTACAGGCGAAAATTATTATGAAATTAGAAGGTTTCTTGAAAAAACTATTCCTGATTTTGAGTATATCCCTGATATAGTATTAGTTGCTGAATACTCAGGGACTAAATCCCCAATAGTTTTGGGTATTGAAAGAGCAATGAATAACAGCTCTTTCGAAATGTCCACCAACGACGCGGACGAAGTAGTTATTTCGCTTGAATTTACCGGGGCCTATGATCCTGAAAATATGGCTAAAGAACCCTGGTTTATACTGATGCCCGAAAAGATACCTTCAGCGTAAAAGGAGACGGTTAAAATGAAAATTAGAGAATTTAACGTTGGCGATGTCTTTACAGTTGTAGACTTGCTTTCGTCTATTGCGGGAAGCGCAGGTAACGACCTGCGCAATATCCTGCGTTCGGGTAACGGTGATAATAAGGAAGTTACCGAATCGGAAGCTGAAGACAGGGGAGTTGAAATTTGTCTTTATGTTTTGAATAAAAGTTATTTGGGATGTAAAGAAAAATTAATGTCTTGGTTTTCAAGTCTTGTTGATATGACGATAGAAGATTTCTTGAGACAGCCTCCTGAAACTATACTTGATATAATTGAGGAGCTGACAACAGGGAAAACGAGTCGGGATTTTTTTTCTTCTGTCTCGAAGCGATTGCAGAAGAAAGGCTTTTCCGAGACTACTATCAACTAAATATTGATGCCGTAATGATACACTGGCGACTTATGCCTCGTCAATTAAAAGCCCTGTTGTTTACAGACTTTCGGGCAATGTTTGAGTCTTGGTTAAGAATTGAAAATAGAATATCTGAAATAGATAGAATAAATTCTGTACGAGGCGCGTGGTTACAGGGCGCGGGAGGGGAAATGACACTTGGTAAGTTTTGCGAAAAATTTGGTATAATTGAAAAGGTAGAAACTAAAATCGAAAAGGTAGAAACTAAAAAACTTTATAAAATGGCTGATAAAATAACAGAGCAATGTCAAAGATATAATCAATATGCGTAAGGCTATAGAATTGACCGACCGAAAATTTGGGATGCTAACCGTTTTGAATAAAGTGGAGGGTACAAAAAACGGGACGCACGGTTTTTATAATTGTTTGTGTGAGTGTGGAAATAAAAAGGTAGTTTATGGTCGTTCGCTTTTTTATGGAAATACTAAGTCGTGTGGGTGTTTGTGGGGGAGGCAAACAAAATATAAAGTCGGACAAATTATAAATAAGCGCCGATTAATAAAACATTTTGGCGGGGACCGCTGGGAAACTGAGTGTATTAATTGTGGACAAAAAAGAATTAAGCCCCCGTGGAATAAAGATAAATGTCATAATTGTACCAACACACGCACGGGGGATCTTTTAGACGGTTGGGAAATAAAAGACAAGAAATTAAAAAGGAAATTATCAAACTATAAAACAAACGCAAAAATACGTGGATATGAATTTAGGTTGTCTTCACAACAATTTACTGAACTTTGTTTATCAAATTGTCATTATTGTGGATCAATTCCGTCCCCTTATAATGGTATTGACCGTAAAATAAATGATATAGGTTATTTGGCTGAAAATTGTGTGTCTTGTTGTAGTAAATGTAATTATATGAAAAGTGACAGTAGTCAAGAAGATTTTATAGAACAATGTAAAAAAGTTGCTTTTAATATAGCAAAGAATAGGGAGGCTAAAAATGTCCGCAACAATCTTTAGTCTCGTAGGTAGAATTTCAATGCAAGGCGTTAGTTCTGCCTTAAAAGAGGTTTCAGGACTCGAAAACTCAGTTAAAGATTTTCAAAAGACTTTAGGCAAATTGGGTTCTAATTTAACTAAGACGGGAACTTTTTTATCAAAAAATCTATCATTACCCATAACAGCCGTCGCGAGCGCAATAGGAATTTTGTCATTAAAAACAGGTGAATATGCCTCAAAACTTTCAACTCTTGAACAGCAAACGGGATTAAATACTGATACTTTACAGGAATATGAATTTTTCTGTAAAAAAGTAGGAGGTAGTAGTGATGCCCTTTTTAATTCGATTTCGCAATTAACAAACAAATTGCCTGAAATAGCGACGGGAACGGGAAAGCAAGCGGAGGCGTTAGACAAACTTGGAATTAATGTAACAAACGCAGACGGCTCTCTTCGTTCTATGAATGATTTAATGCCTGAAATTATAGGCAAACTTCAGGGAGTTGAAGATATTACTTTACGTAATAATATAGCCTGTAATTTGTTTGGTAAAAGTAGCAAGGAATTATCGTCACTATTAGGTACAAGTTCCGAGGAAATGGGGAAACTGCGGAATGAAGCCCATAGCCTTGGGTTAGTTATGGGGGAAGATGCCTTGAAAAGGGCAAATGATTTTAAGGCTTCAGTAGAAACTTTAAAAGCCCAGTTTTCCGCTATAAGTATGGAAATCGGAAATAGTTTTATTCCTATACTAAATGAAAGTTTTATACCCTTAATTCAAAATACCTTAATCCCATTGATACATACTGGGGCTGACGCTATAGGTATTTTTGCGAAAGCGTTTTCAGCGTTACCTTCCGAGTTACAGAGTGTTAGTATGGGCTTAGTGGGTGTCTTGGCAGCAGTCGGGCCAATGGCTTTAGTCGTTGGTAAAATGACTTTAGCCGTCAAGACTGCTATTCCATTTTTGGCTTCCCTTGGCGTTACGATGGGAGGCGTTACCGCAGGCGCAACTGGGGCAAAAGCGGCGTTAATTGGGCTTGCTACAGGTATAGCGTTACCGTTAGCGGCTATAGCAAGTATTACGACTGCGGTGGTGATTTTAGTTAAAGAATTAAGAACGTTAGACGCTGTTAAAAAGCAAAACGCGGAGACTCAAAAACTATCTGAAACGACTAACGAATTATACGCTCAAGTAACTGCCGCTAAAAAATTAGTCGCTGAATATGAAAAACTTAAGGGACAAAGTGGTTTTGACTCCGCAGAATTAGAACGTCTCAAAACTGCCCATGAAGATACTGTTATTGCCTTAAAAAACCATAGTAGAGAAATGCAGGGGAAAAATAAACTTGACGAAACTGAAATAGAAAATACCCGAAGGCGTATGCGGGGACTTAAGGAACTAAGCGATGCCGATAAAAGGCAAACCGAATTCGCCATTGCGCAAGCTAAAGAAAGGTCAAAAGCGTATGCCGAAGCCGCTAAAGCGAGGCTTGCTGAACTAAATGGGCTTGTTACTGAATATGAAGATAAATATGAAAAGATGTTTATGAACGAAACGGAATTATTAGACTATGAAGAGGCAGCGGAGTTAAAACGGTTAGCGGGTTTGGAAGCAACAGAGGAGCAAAAATATGTTATACATCAATATTTTAATGAAAAGAGACAACAACTCGTAGACAAACAGCTTGAAACCGAGGCTGACAAAGAAAAGGAACTTGTTGATAAAAGAGACTCTATTAATAAGCAATGGCAGGACAAAGTTTTAAAACGGCAATACGAAGTTGTTGATGACAAAATTAAATTACTGGAAATGGAATATCAAAGCGAACTGGAAGCCGCTAAACAGGCTCAGGCCGATTTATTGCCCATACATCAATATTACGCCATAGAACGTAATAATATCAGTTTGGGAATGGCTGAAGAGCAGAAAAGGCTAGAAGAGGAAATAACACGGAAAGCACAGGACGAAAGTAATAAGAGACAGCAATATATACAACAATGGCTTGGATTTATATCAAGCACGGTTTCTAAAATCGGCAGTATTTTTTCAGGGTTATCGAGAAATGAAGAAACGCGCCTGTCAAAAGAATACAAGGCCCGAAAAGAGCATATAGAAGCCACGGTAGCAGATGAAACTGAAAGGTCAAGATTACTTAACGAATTGGCAGAAGAAGAAGATGCCGAAAAATTAAAGATACAACAGGAAAACGCAAAGAGGCAGAAGGCTTTAGGTATCTTTTCGGTAGTTGTTGATACGGCTTCCGCCATTATGCGTGCTTTAAAAGACTTAGGCCCTGTATTAGGGGCGGTTTCGGCGGTGGCTATTGGTGCGCTCGGCGCGGCCCAAATTGGAGTTATTGCGTCCGAACCTGAGCCCTTTTTTGATGGCGGATTAATAAAAGGAAGTCGGGAAGGTATACAAGCCAGAATAGGGGAACGAAATCAAAGTGAGGTTGTTTTACCGCTTGACCGTGGAGTTGAGGCTATAGCCGATAAATTGGTGGCTCTTCAGGGCAATAATACCAATACAAATAATTATACGGTCAATTTAAATGTTGGAAGCCTAATAGCTGATGATTACGGTATTAAAACTATTTCCCGTAAAATAAGAGAGGAAATTATTAATATTGATAGAAGGGCAGGTATAGCATAATGCCACAGCCTAATAAAATAGAAATCATAACAGCCGATAACGAAGTAATCTTTATTTCGCCGTTTGGCAGGTCTTATACGGAGTCTTCGGAATTCATAAAAAGAGAAGACAGGTCGGCTAATGGAAAATTACGAAGGGATATTATAGCCGAAAAAAAGACTTTTACATTATCTTATGATTCAATAGATAATATTGATTTAATAACTTTAGAAAACCTTTTAACTAACCACGCAGACGAGGTTTTACAGTTTAATATTACAAGGGTAAATACTATAGGGCAGGACGTTGTTAAGATATATAGGGTAATGATTCAGCCCTTCTCTCGTCAAAGGGACAATGGCAATTTGTGGAAGGGCGTTTCAGTGGAATTTACTGAGGTCTAAAATATGGAACTGTTAAAATCGTTATCAAAGGGTTTTGTTAGGAAGCCTTGTGCCTCCCTAAAAGTTACATGGAGTGATACTTCGGCTGAAAATACAATAGTAGAAAATATCTATTCAAAAAACCGAGCCCATATTACAGAACAAGTAGTTTTAAGTACAGGTGAAGAAAAGCCCTGGGCTTTTACTGAAACTCTTAACCCAATAGACTCCGTTGCTAAAGTAGATTTTTGTTATGCCATGCCTGATGTTACGGACGGCGAAAAGTATAGTGGTAATTATCTTGTCGGGTGGTGGGGAAATGGCTCTGATATTAGTGATAACAACAGGTATTTTCAAGAACCTTTTCCTGAAATACAGATTATTTTTGCGCCTATCCCGATAACGAAATATGAAATCCGTGGCTATTTAAATTTAGAATATCCTGCGGATTTTGACGTAATATTTACTTATGATAACGGCAATATTTACACTGATTCCGTAACCGATAATACGAGTGTTATTTACCAAAAAACTTTACCTGAGCCGTTACCAAACGTAACTAAAATTAATTTACAAATCAAACGTTGGAGTTGTCGGGGGGCTTTCGTAAAAATTATCGGGTTTCTAACAAACTTGGGAAAAGAATATTCGGGGGACGATATTATAAGAATAAATATTCTTGAAGAGACGGAGGGCGCAGTTGGTACTATTCCCGTCGGAAATATTTCCTGTAATACCTGCGATATTAGTTTGTCAAATATAGACGATAACTATTTTTTTGGAAATACTAATTCCCTGCTTAATACATCGGCAAAAATGAACAGGCGAATAGAACCCTGTCTTGGTTTTATAGATGAAAATGGGAATGAAAACCTATTGCCAAAGGGCGTATTTTGGACTGAAACGTGGAATATTCAGGATATGGGGACGGATGCCTCGACTTCGGCAGTTGATAGGTTGGGGTTGTTGCAAAATATTACTTATACTGTTACGGAAGCCGTTTGGAATAATACAAGTTTATTTGATATTGCCGTTGATATTTTAACTGATTTACGGGATAGTTATAATGCTATGTATGATTTGGAATTTTCTATCGATGATTCCTTAAAGGATTATATTATACCCTTGGCGTTTTTTAAGTCCCAGAGTTATTTTGACGTAATAAAAACTATCGCCTCAGCTTCCGCCTCGTTTGCTTATATGGACACTCCAACCGCCGAAGAAAAGGAAATAGCAAGGATTCGGGGAAATGATAGATGTAATGACATTTTGAGAATAAAACCTATAGAACAATTTTTATCGCCCGAAGTAGAAAATAATGCTTTAGTGGAAGAGGTAACGCAATTTGATTTTATTTCAAAAACTACTAACTTGGATATTACTGATGTTGTTAATATAATAACAGTACCTTTTACGCAATACGAAATAGTAGATGGTACGCCTAAAGAAGTAGAAGATTTGACTCAAACCGTAGTTGTAGAAGATGCCGATTCGATTTTGGAGTTCGGCAAAAGGGCTTTTGAATATAATGATAACAATCTTGTCCAGACGGCTTTCCACGCTAATAATATAGCGTTAAGGATTAGAAACGCTTATAGCAAAACTCCTTATGAAACGGAAATAAACATGTTTGGGGACGTTACCCGCAAATTGGGTGATTTGCTTTTAATACCAGAATACCAAAAGCACGGGGTCGATACAAGAGGGATTTATGCTGTTACTAAAATTTCTACTGAATATGATGGTGGAATAAGACAAAATGTCTCGTGTAGGAAGGTTTCTGCGGCTGTTATTGATACTAATATTTTTGACGAGTTAAATAATTCGCCTGAAATAATAATCGATGAGAGTGGAAATAAAATTGAATTAATTGACGAAAAAAGGGAGAGATAAAAATGAATATTACTTATGCTAAAGTTTTGAGGGATACGGGCCTCAAAAATACTTTTACCGGTAGCAGGCTTGAAAATAGACAGTTTGGCTATGCCTCTGATACTAATGAATTGGTTATTAGAGACGAATATGGAACGTATCATTTTATTAAAAATTATGATGACGCAAGTTTACAGGCACTCTTAGCCGCTCAAAATGGAGACTTGGCCGCTCACATCCAAAATAGTAATATTCATATAACTTCGGGTGAACGAACTGCTTGGAACGGCAAACAAAACGCCTTAACAGCAGGCCAAAATATTACGATTAATGGCAATACCATATCTGCGGCCAATACAACTTATAATGATACCGAAATTAGAGAATTAATATCTTCAGAGGCTTCTACACGTGCCTCAGCTGATACCGATTTACAAAATCAAATTAATAATTTTAACGTTCCTGTTGCCACTAATACTACTTTAGGAAAAGTCAAAGGTTCTACGGCTAATGGTAAAGTTAGTGTAGACAGTAATGGCGAAATGTCCGTCAATGGATTAACTTCACCGCCGACTTCAGCGGATTTATCGAGTCAACAAAGTAATTTCGGACAAACTAAGAGGGACGGAACTTCAAATAATTTTTCCCGTGCTGATCATTATCACGCTTTACCGTCTTTACCAAACATACCTGAAGCCGCTAATAATGGAGTTTTGACAATCCAAAAAGACGGAACTAATGTTGCTACTTTCGGCGCAAACAGTAATAGTAATGTTACGGCTAATATTACAATACCGACATCCCTTCCCCCTTCAGGTAACGCGGGGGGAGACTTAGCCGGTAGTTACCCTAACCCCAGTTTAGCAACTGTTGCAAGAACCAATAATACAAGTTCCGAAAGCCCTCAGGCAGGTGCAGGTTTTACCGCTATTGATAATATAACTACTGATACAAAAGGTAGAGTAACAGCGGTAAATACAAAAACTGTTACGCTTCCCAATAGTGGTAACGGAGGCGGTGGTAGTGGAGTTGAACCGAGTGTTAGACTTGATAGGAGTTTGGACTGGAACACCCATACAACAAGCGGTTTTTACTTAAAACAAGCCTCAGCCTCAGCGGGGGACGTGCCTAATTCTCCCCCTTATTATACAGCGGGAACTGGGGACTGGACTTTATTCGTTTTAGGCGGGACTGATGGAGGCGCAACAGGTAGTAATGCCCCGGCAAGCCCGGGAGGTTGTATACAATTAGCAAGGTATGCCTCCAATAGTTCCATAGTTATATTTTCCCGTTCTTATGGGGTAGCCGGAAGTTCTAATAGTGGTAGATGGTCAAACTGGGCGCCTATGTCATTTTGGGGTGGTTTAGATACGGGCGTAGGCTCTGCCTCAGCCGCCGTACAACTTAGAGATCCAAACAATACGTTATTTTATAACCCCGGACAATACTCAGCTGAGTGGGAAGGTACTAATACGCCCACGGGCGGGGTTATCAGAGGCTCGCTGTTAGTTCTATCTTCGGGCGAATCAGCAGAGGGTGAAAGTTCGGCTGTTACGGCAGGGAAAAGACAACAACTATTTTTCGAACAAGGAGGCCAAAGTAGGGTTTGGTACAGGGCTGTCGCTAATGGGGCTTGGCAAGTTTTTGGTAGTGGCGGAGGTAGTATAGATTGGGCAAATGTTACAAATAAACCCAATATCCCAAATGCCGCTAATAACGGAGTCTTAACAATCCAACAAAATGGAAGTAACATAGCGACTTTTTCGGCGGATTCAAACCAAAACGTAACGGCTAATATTACGTTACAGGGGGGAGGTGGATCTACTTCTACCTTCGAAATCCCTCATGGTTTTTCGTCTACGGCTATTGGGACTGCCGCTAAGGAAGTAACTATAAGTAGCATAACAAGTATTACTTCAGGCTTGTTAATAGCGGTTACTTTTACCAACGGCAATAGCGTTACTAACCCGACGTTAAATTTAAATTCGAGTTCGGCGGTTACAATACAAGTAAAAGGTGGCAATTTAACCGCTGATATGATACCCGCGAATTATCGGGCCTTATTGCAATATGGAAATAGAACGTCAGGCTCTTCTACTAACTATTGGACGTTATTAAATCCTTTTGCCTCAAGTAGTGGGGGAGGCGTTAGTGGTGACTATTTGCCATTATCGGGAGGGACGCTAACGGGGGATTTAATAGTTAATACAGGTATTAAAACGCCCGTAGTTTATGCCCAAAACAGTTACCAACTTTTAAACACATACGGACAGAGTAACAATGTCGGTATGGGCACGGATGGCTACAATAACGTGAGTATCAAAGGCGCTAATGTTGGAATTGAGGCAAATACAAAAATATCTTTAACAGCCGCCGATGACAGTAATGGTGGTGTATCAATTAATAACAGCTCACAGATAAGTGGTTTTTATACTTTTACTTTTGCTTATAATTCAAATACTGTTTATCTTGACCAGTATATAACAGGGGGAACGATAAACATTAATGAAGTAAACACAAATAGAATCTTTTTTATAGGCGGGACAATAAGGCCGACTCAGGGTCAAGGCCAAAACTTGTTTGTCATTAATTCGGAGGCCGTCTCCCACTCGCCTTCTACTTTTTTACGAGTTAGTCAAATTAATGGGCAAGGGGTCAATTATGAAAACGGACACAGGGCAAGTATTACCCTTGCCCCGCAAGGCGGAAATATACCTGCGGGCACTTTAATTAACATTACCCTTTTGATAATGGGAGGCAGTTAAAATGAAGGAATTTTATTTACTATTGTCAGGCAGTCTCGGTGTTGTTTTACAACACCTTTTCGGCGTATGGGATAGACTCCTTGAGGCTATGATAGTTTTTATGTTAATTGATATTGCTACAGGAGTTTTAGTAGCTATACTGGGCAAGTCTCCCAATAGCGGCAATGGGAAGTTGTGGACAGGCGCGATGCGTGAGGGTATGATACACAAAGGTTTAGGATTACTTTTTGTAGTCATTGCAGTTGAGCTTGATGCTCTAACAGGAAGTGATTATATCAGGTCTGCTACTATCTTTTGTATCCTGATGCAGGAACTATTATCGATCGCGGAAAACGCGGCTCTTATGGGCGTACCATTACCTGAAATTTTGAAAAGGACGTTATCGGTATTAAACGAAACTAAAAATAATAATAAATCTGAGGAGGAAAAATAAAATGAGCGGAATTAATCCAAAAACTAATTGGCAAGCAGGTGACGGTATTAAGGCAAGCGACCTTAATGAAATTGGAAATCAATTTTGGGAAAATGTTTATGGTGTTTTTGATATTGGAGGTTATAGGCAGATAACTCCAAGTTCCGAAAACTTCAGTAGCGAGGATTTTGTAGTTGAGCGCAGGGAAATCATAATCCCGCCTCAAACAAAATTACTTTTAACACACGCGTCTATGCCCATTTCAGGCATAAATAACTATAATGGTATTGGGGTCAATGGTGTCGTTGTGCCTAATATTGTTTTTACCTGGACGGGCAATACTATAGTTTTTCCGCCCAATACTGCACCAATAATATATACTAATAATACCAATACGGAGGTTTTTATTATTATTGTCGTGTATGCGTATCCTGAAGCGTTGGGCGGGGGTTCGAGTAGCACCACAGGTGCATCCGTCCGAGTTATTATTACGCCGTTGCCATAAACACTATGCCGCCCCGCCCTCTCACTCCATGCAGAAAAGTAGGATGCCCAAACCTTGTTATTGTTGGGCAGGGTTATTGCCCTGTCCATAAACATGTAGAAAAAGAAGTCATAAGAGAAAATTTTAGTAAACTTGACATAAAAAAAACTCCTGAACAAAAAGCGTTTTATTCGAGTTATAAATGGCATACAACTTCATTACAACATAGGCAAATTGAGCCGCTCTGTAGACGTTGTAAAGCGAAAGGTAAAGTAGTTCCTGCGGAAATGGTACATCACAATCCGCCTGTTGAAGTACTACTACAGGAAGGTAAAAGTCCGTTTGACCACAAATACCTTGAGAGCCTCTGTAATAATTGCCATTTAGTTGAACTGCGAGAGAAAAGAAATTAAATTACAAAGTAATTTGATTCCAGTATAACTTTTCACTCCTTTTGACGCAATGGGTTGCGCACAAAGTCGCCGTAACTTCTTTTTCCCAAACACACTTAACCCTGCTGTCTGCTACTTCGTATTCTGAAAAGTAAACAGGAACGGTTTTTGTAGTTGCCCAATCGATAAATTCGGCGGTATTAAAAGAACCCTTAGTATAAGATCTAGGGTCACAGCCTCCGCCCGTATAAGGAATATCACAATAAATTATCGAATTTTTATTAATAGTAACATCTTTATAATCTAAATTTGTAACTTTGACATTTTCTAAAATTTTTGACTCTTTTAATAACAGTTGTTGGGCCGATAATGATTGTATCCTTTGTAACGACTCTATTCGGGTAAAGTTTTTTATGGCTTTTAGTAAAATTAATCTGCGTTCGTTGGCTGTTGTATTGGGTAAAAAAGGATTGTCCATATTTACAAGATTAAACATTAATTGTTTTACTAATTCCAAATCTTTACCGTAAATATAAGAATCCAAACTGTTACCAAAACTCCAGACAGCAGAAACAAAACCTCCCCACGCAGTTGGTTCAAGACGGCTTTTGTGGAACTCTTCTCTTGATACCCACGTTTTTTGGGCTTTTTCAAAATCAAAAGTACCCTCAATTAATGATTGGAATAATAGGCTTATGTTTGGAATAATTTCATTGTAATAAATGTTATTCCATTTTCCAGTTTCGCAGGCCGCCTTTGTTATTGCGCCTCCCCCTCCAAATAAATCATAAAAGTTTTCGGCGGAGGGGATATTTTCTAATAATTCTTTTGCTATTTTTCTTTTACTTCCCTGATATGGAATCATAAATTAATTAATCCTTTCATCGGTATATAAAAAATTATTATTTTTATCTAAAGTAATTTTTCTAATTTTTACTATTCTATCTTTAAGACTTTGGGACTCAAATCCCAATATCCAAATACCGCCTCCTGATAATAACCATGTCTTTGCTTTTTCAGGAATCGTATTTTTAACAACTTCTTTAGTTTTAGAATCAATAATAGTATCTTTAGTAATTTTGTTATAACGAGTCGCAATGGAAGCCCTTGCGCAAATTTGTATAGCAAGTATTTTTTCCTTTTCAACGTCAGGATTTAATGATATGGCGTCCATAAAATTAAATATGTCCTTTTTTGTTTTGGAAAAGAAATTATAGGTTTCTACTATTTCCGTATAATAGCCCATTTCGTCTAATACTTTTTTGGCTTTAGTGTTGAAATTTGATTTCTTAACTTTCCTTTTAGATTCCATAAAAAGCCTCCATTTAAATAAAAGTAACTCCCCATCCTGCCTCTTGTTTATCATTAACGGTATTAGGGTTATAGTTACATGCGCGGACAAACCCAGTGATAATTGCTGAAACGGGATCAATCCTTTCCCGCGATTTTTGTTTATCGAGTAGAATATTTTCGTTGAAATCAGTTCTGCAAACGGCATTACCCATTGCCCAATTTAGGACGGGATTGTTAGAATGATAAACCCTTTTACTGTAAACAGCCTCTCTAAAAGCCTTAGTAGGTTCGGACAATGTTTTTATACCCTGCCTGATTTCAACTACTTTTTTATTTTCATTTTGTAAATCGTTCATAATCGAGACGGCTGACCACGGATCAAGACAAAACTCTTGACAATCCCATTTATTATTTTCTATTGTGTCTAAAACATGTTTCGATACAAAGTCATAATCAATAACAGCACCCTCTGTTACAGTTAAATATCCTTGTTTTTGCCATAAATCATAAGGTACTAAATCCTTATTTTCTAAAAACTTGTCATTGGGTAAAAATGAATGTGATATAATAGCATATTTATTTTTTCCCTCTTCGAGAAATGGAAAAATGAAAGCGACTGAAGTCAAATCAAGTTTAGTGGACAAATCGAACCCTACATAACAAATACCTTTTATTATTTCAAATAATTTTTTTTCTGAAACTTTACAACTATCCCAACGGGACATGTCCATATATCCCATTTCCCTCGCTTGAATCCAACAATTATAATTTTTTGTCAATAAACTTTTATATTTTTCAGGCGAATTTTTGGCTTGTAGAGTCCGCTCCTTAATGTCGTTTTTAATAGTCTCAATGTGGCCGGTAACAGGGTTTGCTTTTAATATTGCCTCGTCACTCCCTAAAATATCAATTATACCGTTAGGCTCAATTTTTCTGCCGTCTGGAAGTGTTATAGTTTTAGTGGTTTCATTTCTATCAAGTTCGCAAACAATAGCAAAGTATCTATCATCAGTTATTGGGTTATTAGGATTAAGTATTTGGCTGATATATTGATATTCTTTGTAAAAGGGAACGTTAAGGTTAAAGCCTGAAGTTGAAATCTGAAAAAGTATGGGGGACTTCCTCGCCGAAGCCCCGGAAATATGCAAATCGTAGTAACAAGTATCCTCTAGCAAGGCTGCCTCGTCTATAATGGTACAAGTAGGGTTAGTACCATCACCGGAGCGTTTGTCATCCTTAGATAATCTACAAAATACCGAACCTGATTTAAGATGTTTTATAGTTTTTTGTTGCTTTTCGTCATCGTGTTTAGTTACAAATTTTTTTGACATTGATTTATCTATACTATTTTTATAAAGCCAGTCAGCCTCCCCCCACACCATACCCGCCTGAGCCTTTTTTGAGGCGGCAGAATATATTTCCCCCTGGTTTTCATTAAAGCACATTTCGTACAAGGACACAATCCCCAAATCTTGACTCTTGCTATTTTTCCTGGCAACACTTAAAAAAACAAACTTAAAGCGTCTAATATTTTTATCTTTTTTACTCCGCCATCCATAAACATTGCCAAAAACAAACTTTTCAAAATCATTTGGTATTTTTCGTTGACCCGAAATTGTACCTTTTCTATGCTTAAATAATGACATCCACTTTATGAACTTTTCAGCCTCAATCTCGTTGAAATACCACTCCCAATCTTTTCTTTTTAAGTCAAATAAAAAGCGTTGGCAAGCCCATTTATGCTTTTGGCAAGCAACTATTTTATTATCGATAATATTATTAGAGTATTTTTTTAGTTCCTGTAAAATGGCCATATTGCTTTTACCTTAAATATCAAATCCCGCTTTCAATAATTCCCCATCAGGCTCTGTTTTCGGAGTTTGTGGGAGGCCATATTTTCGTATTTTTGGATTCAAAAATAATCTATCCTGGAGAGACATTATTAGTCTACCCTTAGCATCTATTTTTCCATAAATCCAGATACGCTCTTCAGCATCCTGTGCGTTGATAGCCATAGTACGCATATCATTTACATCAGCATATAATAAACATAATTGCGCAATAATTTCCGTATCGGCTGATGTAATTAACCCATCAGGCATATTAGCGAAAACTTTTACTAAGGCTTGCCATTTGGCTTTTGCTACAGGATTATTTTCAACTTCGGGAGGCATATCGATTTTTGAATCCCCCAAAATTATGGGAACTCTATCAAGTTTTTCTAACTCTTTTTTACTAAACCTTTTTTTTCTCTGATTTTCCTTCAAGATAGGAGCTGGCATATTGTTTTGTCCTTTTTATAATTAAATATAATGGGGAAGTTAGTGCTTATCAAGAGGGCAATAATTAAATATTACCATTTAAATAATTTTGAAAAAGAATTTGAAAGTTATCAAAATAAACAGATAAATTTTTTACCTCCGCTTTTAATGATTTTAATTCACTTTCAATTTTAGAGAGTCGGGAGTCGAAGTCAATCCAACCTTTTGTAACAGTTTGAGTTTTGTTTTCCCGATACATTTGATTAATTCCGTCACTCATTTTGAGCCTCCTTTTTGGTAGATAATAGTTTTTTTAAATGATTATTAGTTTCAGCCAAATTAATATTTAACAAATAAAAATCTTTCTTTAGAGATTCTAAAATTTTAGAATTGAAACGTAACAGTTCAAGTATTGCGTCCATTTTTAATCTCCTCTTTAATATGATTGTAAATTTTAATTGTCTCAGTAATTTAAATTTTTTATAAGATTTTCCCCCCTTTTCATTATGGACTCAAAAGTACTTTGCAAATCAGGGTTTGGGTTTTTTATTATTTTAATTTTAGTAGTACCCGCGCAAAATACAAAAGTTTGGAGGTCGGAGAGGGGCATATCAGGACACCAATTTAATAGTTTTCTGATATTTTTTAAGCAGGTTTGTCCATCGGCTTGTATATCAGGGTCATCAAAACCCAGATAAAGCCGATTAATTAGTGAGAAAAGATATTTCCACTTTTCCATGTCAGGCCGCCTTTCTATATTTTAATGTTTTGTCCAGATACCCGGGGGAGGCCATTTCGTTATAACTATATTCTCCTATTAACGTTTCTACATAATCACTACCAATATGGCAACGATACCCTACGGGCTCAAATCGAAACATTACTTTATATCTCCCCCCATTATGCTCAAATTTTTCGGACAATACACAAATATATTTTTCCCAGTCAATTTCTTCAAAATTTTCAGGCTCAGGGTCGGGTGTGTAATAATCATCCCAAACCTCATCAAAATTATCTACATATTCGACTTCCGGGGCCTCTAAATAATTATCTTTAATCTTAAAAAACTTTAAAATAGTTTTTCCGTCCATTTCAGGGTGTTGGTAATGAAAGTTATTTACTATCCCGTCCCGTGGTAATCCTATACCCAAACGGGAAAAGTAACATTTCAAGTATTGCCGAGTCTTTTCGTAAAAACTTTTATTTTGTATTGCAGATTTTCTTGTTTTTCTCACCTTGCGGGTTTCAGGATATTCGTTTTCAGGGGAGGGGAAGCCTGATACAATATGTTGTATAAAAACTTTCGAATCCACATCGGCCTCAAAAGAGTTAGAGGTTAGGATATTATTATTTTTAATATTTTTAGGTTTGTTTTTTAGTGTAACTTTTAAGTCGTGGTTTTGGGCAAAATCAATTACATCATTAATAGCAATACCATTATTAGTAAAACTCGTCCTAACATCATTTTCATTTTCAGGTAATGGGATATTTTCCCCCCGGACTTCTGGGGTTAACACGTTTTTGTGTTTGTCTAAACAATCAAAAATATTTGACCAGTCTTTTTCATAGATTTTTATAAAAATTTCCTCGGGAGTTCGAGGCAAATCATCTACAAATTGACCTTTGTCATCGGCATATTGTTTAGTTGCTTTTGCAATACTATCAGCAATGGATTTTTTAACGTAAAAACTCCCACATTGCCGAGGTTTGCGTTCTCTCACTTCGCCATTATCATTAACCAAATCAATATAATGGTAGTTTAAATTAAAACTCCTTTTTAATTCCGATAATTGTATTGCTAATTTATGCTTATTTTTCAGCCCTTCAAACTTTTTTACATCAATCATGTCCGCGAAAAATACAAGCCACTCCATTTCATTTTCTAAGATTTCGCCAAAGACACTTTGGGCGAGGGTTAAATGTAACTCGCTAACTCCATCACGATACCGCCCAACACTTTGGGCCAGTTTGTAAGAGTTAAGTAATATGCTACTCCCTACATTCCATTCTACCGATATTTTTTTACCTAAATACATGGAAAAGCCTTCCCCAAAATAGGAAGTATGGCTAAGTTTTTCCCCCTTAATTAATCTATTTTTATACTCTTCAGGGGACATTTTACTAGGCTTTTCTTCAATTTCACCAAAATAGTCCCGGCTTTTGCTGTGAGCCCTTTTTAGGGCCGCTCTTTGGTAATTATCTACAAATCTACTTTGGCCGTATTGGGTATCTAAATTACGATATTTTGTTTGCCTTATATAAACATCAAGAGTTGGCTTAACGGGAGACTCAAAACTGTGTATATTTTTATTATCAATTTTTTCCCTAACATAATCAGGTAACATAGCCGTTGCGGAGTTGGCTGACAAAAAGGTTACTGGTTTATTATATTTCAATAAATTTAAAAATTGGTTGTCTGTCCCATTTTGGAACTCGTCGAAAACAATACATGTACACTTAGTAATCATTCGGCGGATGGCCTCTGATTGTTTTCCTACCATTGCTAACTTTGCCTGAGTCATAATAACGACTTTAGCGTTTTCATTAAAAATAATGTTCGAGCCATCAACTTGTACGGCAGTTACATTATCAGAGCCTAAAAGGTTTGTTGCGAGTTCTAAAAATTGTTTTCGGGCCAACTGCGAGTTTACCAAAATCAAAACTTTTTCCAAAAAACCAGAAGTAAAAAAATGACTTTTGCCCGAAGCCATAGGGGCCTGTATTACTTGCCATTTGGTATAATCCAAATTCTTTAAAAACTGCTCGCGGAAATCATCAATAGTTATAGGTTTTGATTCTAACTTTGTGTCAAAATTATCATATATAGTTGCTACTCTATCAGGAGTTGTATTAAGGGCTTGGGAGGCCTCTTGAAGTGCTTGGGTATTACTTTTATGTGCTTTTTGTAAAATTTGATACAAAGAGTTTTTGTGCTCAGGCGTTGTATTTAATTTCCCCACTCCCCCCAGTGTATTACCTATATAATTTAATTGCTTAAAACCTTCATAGCAATTTTTATCTGATAGTGGTTTTTCACCTTTTAGCCATGCCTCAAAATCAGATATGGGCTTGATATTTTTTCTTTGCTTTTCCCATATCAACTTATTAACTTTATCTAAATACTCTTTTGATAACGCCTCGTATTCATAGGGTACTACATCAGGGTTAGTCCATATAACTTTATAAACTATGCGAGGCTGATTTAAATTACATCCCACAAACCGCCTATCCCTCGTATCTTTGCTAACTTCAAGTCCATCAAAAATAAAATCAGGGAACTCCATTACTTTATACGATGTGTTAAATTTTTTAGAAGGCTTTTTGCCTGACAAAAGCTCGTTTGGCAAGGATTGTGTATTAATGGCAAATATTGGGGCAATACCTCCATTAACGGATTCCACGATTGCAAGGCAGAAAGGCAATCTGTTAAATTTATCGATGTAGGATTGTTTTGTATCACTATCCCAGGTAATATCAGCCATTTTGTGATAATCGGTATCAGGCGATATTATGGTGATATTGGGTTTACTGTTATCATTATAATTATGGCCGGCCCAACGATATTTACTTTGTCCAAATATTGCGGGTAAGGTTTTTTTGGCCTGTTTTGAGTCCAAACCCTTTGCAATGTTATTTTGATAGGTTTTTTGAGTTATATTTGCGATTAGCGATAGGCCCTCAAAAAAATTAGGGAGGGTATCAGTAATAGCATCTTTACCGACCCAACTGTTTTGTTGGGCCTGGTTAAGGAGGCGGGTATAAAAGGATATGTCCATTATAAAACCAGTCCTTTGATTAAGTGATAAATTTGGTTATTTTTACTCTCATAAAACTTTGCCCCTTTAAGTTTGACGTAAGAGAGGGGCGGGTTTCCCCGCCCATTAACCAACATCACTTAAAAGGAGGTACTACAAGCATAAAGCACATTGGCCAACGTTCCCTATGCCCTTTTACTACTATATATATACAACTACATATAGCCTTATATAGCCTTATTTTTACTTTACACTATTTTTAAGTTTTACCAGTGCCGCCAAATTTTGTATTTTTTTATGTTGTTGCTTAGATAAATTACTTAAATCAAAACACCCAAAATTATATTTATTATTATCACAAGCAGTACCCAAAGTATTAAGCCTTGCCTCACAGCATAATTGTGCCCAATCAATCCACTTCGGTACATCCCATTTTGCCCTTGCTTTATCTGATACCATATCAAAAGCGGTGGCAACTACCATACCATTGCTAACTAAATTTGCAATCATAACAGTGTCCCCTTATGGTTAATAGGGCTTTGGGCCTGAGTTTTCTGGCCAACTTCTTTTTTACAAAAAAATTTTAAGTTTACTGGGCCCTTTATAACTGCGGGCTTTGAGGTACTACACTTGTAGCGTTTTTAAGACTTGGCTGTCTCGACTTGTCCCCCGTGGGGGACAGTGGCCTTGCTATTTGCAATACTAAGTTTTACATCAATATCATCATTGTATCCCACTATTAATAATATAACATATTTTTGATAAAAAAGCAATAAAAAAATGAAAAAAATTAAAAATAATTTAAAACCCTTGAAATTTGCATAATTTAAGGGGGTTGGAGGGCATATAAATTGTTGGGGAAAAGGGGATGGGGGATTGGTATCAGTTAGTCTCTTCTTGACAAAGATATAATTAGAAAATATGTAATTATAATAATATACATTTAACATTATATATAGTGTTATTTGTATAAAGTTAAAATTACATAATTTATAGAAAAGAGATAGTCAAGTAGTCCCCTAATAGAGGGCCCTGCCTAGTCTCCCTCCCTGTCTCCCGTCTCCCCCAAAACCATGTCTATAAATTTAATAGGAAAAAAGCTTATAATACCCACCCTCCTGTTATTATGATATTACCTACACCAGTAATATGAAAAGGTCGGTATAAAAATTAAAAATAAGGGGACATAATACTTGACAATAGTTAAAAACAATATAGCCAAAAACCACTTGACAATGGTTTAAAGCAACATATCAAAAAATCCACTAAAAATTACAACTTTTAGTGCGACTCTTTGTGCGACTCGTGGAAAACACTTGATTGTATTATGATAACAAGTCTATATGAATCCCACTTAAGTCATTGATTTAACTTAGTATTATTGAATTGTTTATTTTTTTGAAATAATTTGACAAAAAACGTTAAACTTTTTTCTGAATCTGCCGATAAAAATAACAAGACAGTAATTTTTCAAAAGGAGGAAGTTTATGGATCCCATATCAATGTTTTTAAACGCTCCCCGAATGGCCGAGTCTATGAACCGCGTTATGACGAACGCCAACAAGCAGATGACGGACTTGTCGGACGATATGCTGAAGGTAGCCGTTCAAACGCAGGTCGGCAAGGAAGTGGGCAAGGGCGAGCTGTTGGATTTGTCTGCGTAAGGCCGGAAAGTGCTGTTTTGGAGGGCACCCCGCCCCGCAGGGGCGGGGTGCTCTCCTTATTGTTATTTTTAAGTTGAACGACTATATGTTGTTAGCCCTGACTAACTCCAAACTTATAACGGTTTCAGCACACCTAAAGGTTTGCGAAAACATCAGTCCTGCACACAACGAACCGAATATTATATTTTACGCCAAAAAGCAAACACAAAATTAATTTTTTATTTTTTTTTAATTTTATCTTGTTAATTAAACTGCCGATATATTATACTATAATATTCTCCGGTAATCGGCGGTATTCAGGGGGAATTATCGTTGAACCGGAAGTTTTTTACAAATTGGAAGCGAAGTATGAACAGAACAGCGTTTTGTCGTTTTTTGTCGTTTG
>JGI24698J34947_10000112_pt1 | contig 28279 bp, 28 predicted proteins | sample TergutMp193P3_FD_34947 | JGI IMG/M metagenome (IMG submission 34947) | reverse complement strand
CGACGTGACAGGCCGGTGCTCTAACCAAATTGAGCTACCACCCCAAGGCTATTTAATGGGCGATAACGGATTCGAACCGCTGACATTCTGCTTGTAAGGCATTGAAAAACCTCATTTTTGAGCAAATTCAAGCGTTTTGTCCATTTCACCCGTCAATTTCAAGGCACTGCTGTCTCAAAACTTGGAATAAAATATAGAAAAATTCCGATGAGATGTCAAGGTCTATCTGAGATTCCTATGCTTCCACAGCCTATGCTTCATCATGAACCACCAATGCGAAAGCCTTGCCTTGCGAAAATGCAGCAAAATGCTCAAACGGAGCAGCTGGAGCTGGAGCTTCAACTGCCATTTTAGAAGGCATTTCATAATAAATCCTCCCAATATGGCTTCTCGCCGCTTTTTTCCGGAGCCAGCACGCTTTCCCAATACGGCCTCCCGCCGCTTTCCGGGGAAGGCTCAGGAGGCGGCTTGTCCACCCATAATGACTTGTCGTAGCCGTCCATGCCTTCTTTGAAGCAAGCTTTGGTGAAAACGGCCTTGAATCGCAACGATTTGGCTCCAATCAGATATGTGGGAGGGTCACCGTATATCTCGTACGGAATTTGAACAATTCCCTCAATCCATGCTCCGGCTGTCAGCACCGGGATATCAGGCTCCATGCCCGAAATAGGCATTCTTCGCGTTATCTCATTCAGCAGCTTGTCTTCATCCTTTCTGGCAATATATACGCTGGCTGGGTCATAGCTCTCGCCATTTTCGTCAGTAAGGCGAATGTGGCCGAAGTATTGTTCCTTTTTCGACAACACGCCTATTATTTCCAAGACTGTTTTCATTTCCGTTTCTCCTCTGGCTGAATCATTCATATTGTTATTTAGGCTGGCAGCGTTATTATTTCCAAAGGAGGCGCATATGAGTTTTCCATATAGAGCGGACATTGAGGAAGAGGCAAAGGAAGCCAAGCCTTCAAGCGAGAATTTCCCGTTGCCAAGAAGGATTATGGATAGGGCAAAAGAGTTTCCAAGCGAGGCTTTTTACAAGCATATGCGCGAAGACTACTATACTCCCAACCAAGACATTATCAAAGATTACATGGACAACGATGGAACTGCCTTCGAGGAAGCTATGAAATGGGCAGTGAAGGAAGATGCCTGGAACGACCCTAGGCTATTATACCGAAATTTCCCATATATGCCAGCAAGCTATTTGAACGGCTTAATGCTTAATAATTTTATCAGCAAGGCGGCAAAGAAAAGAGAATTGGAGAAAGCTGGCGTTAAAAGACTTAATTAGTCATTCCATGCAGAAATGACCATCATGACAAAAAATATGCCAGGAGGATTCAACGCTAACATTATTGCCACTCCTAGCAAGCCCAAAGCCGCCTTTGCCGCAATTATTCCTGTTTTCTTGAACATGCCGGAAATATACAAATTATTCCATGAAACCCAGTCAGCTCAATGTCAATCAAAATAGTAACCGCTCGTTTTAGCCTTCTTGGCCGCCTTAGCCTTCATAGCCGCTTCCAATTCCTCTTTCGGCAAGCATGCCAGCATCCCCCCTTCCATTCCCCCTTCCAAACCCGTCATTGAAGGGAAAACTTTGCCCTTCGCTGAAGGGGAAATATCACCGTTTTTAATTGAAGAATAATCAGTTCCTGATTTCAGTTCCAATGTTCCACTTTTTTTCGAGGTTTTATCTAAAAAATGGCTATTTTTATCTTTTAAAATACTGTCTTTTTTATTGGAACTGTGGAACTGAAGAGAAGAAGTAACAGTAGACTGTGATAAAATAGGGGTTTGTGGGCCGTTTTTCAGTTCCAATTTCAGTTCCAATTTTGTTCCAGTTCCAATTTCAGTGTTGGAAATGGGGGGGTAAATGGGGGTGCTTTTTATGCCAAAAACCTCATTTGACCACTTGCAAACGCACCTTTCGAAGTCAGTTCCAATTCCGGAATTGGAACTGGATTCGAAATTGGAACTGGAACTGGATTCGGAATTGGAACTGGATTCGTCTTCAAAATCTTTGAAAATTTCCTTTTTGTCAAAAACATACCCTCTTGAAACTTGAGAATCATCAATCCTGAACTTCTTGTAATCTACTGGCAAATCTCTAAGAATGTCAGCCTTGAATAGTTTTTCCTTGGCGAAAGCCTTGGCCTTGTCATTCAAAGATTCCTTGTATGCCTTGAAAGCAATATCCGGGTCTATGGCTATCTTGTCGTTGCTGAGTTCATGGAATGCCTTTTCGAAATTGTACTCTTTCATAATGCTTTTCGCATAATCCCTGAACCACGAAGCAGCATGGCTTATGTTCAGTTCCATTTGGTAGCGAGATTCTTTTGTTATGATGGGGGAGAATGGGTCGTATTCTGATATGTCAAGATTCATGAAGTAATCGTATGCTATTCGCTGATACTTCGCGTTTGAGCATAAGTTGCTCAGGATTGTCATCATTCGCTTGTATTGTTTGGTATCTCTATCCTTCATATTGAAAGTGGAGCATTCAAGCATGGTGAAACGTCTGTCTTCTCCTTTCATTCTTATTGAAATTTCATCGTTTCCGTCAGCGAAAACTCTGCTGAACACCTTGCACGAGAAAGTGTCTCGGTTTTTCATTTTGATTTGGAGTTCGTTGTTGGTGATTTTGTCCTTCAAGTCTCCCAAGCTTTCTTTTTTTATAGCTCCTTCGTGGTAATAGACCATCAATGACTTGTGGTATTCTATATTGTCTTCCACTTGCGACCCTTTTTCGGAGGGAGAGACTTCCTGGAGCATTTTTCCGAGAATGCCTTTCATGAGTTTTTCAAGGAACAAGCCCTTGCCCGAACCCTTCCCCGACCTCATTATAGTGGCCACTGTGCCTCTTTGCCAAGGTTTTTGGAGCATGTGAGCCACTGTTTGCTCAATCCATTTGCCTTGCTCGGCAATGCCTTTGCCAAGCAGCTCGTAAACATGGAACTTCAGTATGTTCTCAAAGTATGCTATGGCTTTGTCGCTTGTGCGTCCCAATCTCGCCAGGTTCTTTGCCGGGCTTCTGTATGTATTGAAGTAGCTTCTTTTGCCTTCGTTGCAAAGAATCTTGTCAATAGGCTTCCAAACGACTTTTGGGGTTTGGCAATGCCATACTTGGAATGGTTTCAATGTTTCAAATCTCTTATTCCCTTTTGAGTCTGTCGTCTCCAATTTCAAATTGCCGAGAGAGTCTCTTATGAAATCTGGGGCAATAATCACCATTTGGATTTCGGCATCCCAAAAGGCGTTTTTCAAGTCCTCGGAATACACGGGAAATAGTCTTGTGTCAAATTGAAACACGTTCATCACATCCTCAATGGAGTTTCCGGTATATATTTTTCTTTTCAAGGGTCTGTTTGTTTCCCTTATCGACTCCATTTCTTTTTTTTCTTTTGATGCCTCATAGATGTTTTTGCCTACTTCCATGATTCTGTCAATATCCAATTCATAGCCTTCAAGTTTTTGCTCAAGATAGCCTCGGACAGTTTCGTCATTGTAGTCCAGCATGTATATTTTTGATGCTGTTTCGGCATATTCCAATTCAAGCATGGCGTTATTCATGGGAACCCTCCTCGGTTGAGGTTCTCTTGAAATTTGAATACTTGGCAAGGCATCCTGCTGTGTATTTTATGGCGTTGCTGATTTTGGCAAAGCCGTAGAAGCCATCCAGTTCAGCGTGTATTTGCTCATTGCTGAGTCCGATTAGGATTCGCTTTAGCACCTTCAGATACGGGCTTTTCGCCTTGTCTGGCCTGATAGTTGAAATCGACATAACTCCTTCCTTGCCCTATCGGGGCGGTTGAATTCATTCCTTCTGCGTTATTTAGGGAAAGGGTGCCGGGAGCTGACAAGGCTTCCCGGTCTTATTTCTCTGGCTCTATCTTTTGCAACCCAAGCTTGAAGGGTTCTGTCGTTTACCCGCTCCGGCCATAACGCCTTCGCATCATATACTATAACAAACAGCCTCATGGCTGAAGCTATTCGCTGTCATATATTGTTATTTAGCGTTTTGCCTCCGGCCATCGGAGTTTTTTAGACTATTCAAAAAAGCGTCTCGTGCTTCTTTTTCATCAAAGAAAAAAGAAGCACCGTCACACTGCACTGAATAGTGGGTAGCGTTTTGCGTGAGCATCTCTAAGCAAGCTAGAGCCTCTCTACTGGAAAAGAAAGCAATACTTCCAGCGTCGCTTACCGCAAAGCATGTTGTTTCCTCTGCTTTTCCGTTTCTAGCTATCGTGATGATATTACGTTCCACTTTCCGTGAAGGTTCGTAAACATCGCTTGCGGCAATGGTGGAAGGAGCGGCTGCTCCGCAGCATCTTCCACTAGGAACTTTGGTGTCCTTGACCCCTGCAAAAGCTTTTGGCTCATTGCAAGTATTATGTTTTTTTTTCATAATCGCAAAATAAGGGGAATTGTTGAATTCTACGTTTGAAATCAGCGACTTTCCGGCAAGGCGTATAAAACCGGGGATAAAGCGCGTAAAAACGCAGACAACCGAAATAATCAAATTATCAACTGCTTTCTTGATTATTTTGAATGTTTTGCGACATCAGCAGCAAACGCGAAACGCTTGATTGTTTCAATTCGTTATGCTAAATAACATCATGACGCAAGAACAGAAAGAAGAGCAGCTGAAGCCTGACCTCCAGACCATACCTGAGCTGGCCAGGATGACCGGGAACTCGGAATATTACGTCGGGCAGTTCTTGCGCGAGAACGGCTTCAAGCCGAAAGGCGTCAAGGGCATCAAGCCGGCTTGGGACTTCAACGAGTTCTATTCCGGGCTTCGCTTCTTCGAGGGGTCGCGGAGGCCAGGGCGGCAATCAAATCATAGGAGGCATTATGAGAAACGATAACTTGAAATCCCAGGATGGTTTCATGGAGAAATACGGCGCAGGCAGCGAGTTTTCCCGGAGCGACATGAGGGCTGCCTGGAACGCCGGGTGGTCGAGAGGCTGGGACTGCTTCAGGGAGCATCTGGAGGAGCGGGGAGTGAAAATTGCCGAATCAGACTGAGTTCTCGATAATTTTTTGTATATTGCTGGCATGGCAAAAGAATTAGCTATGTTTGCATGGGGTATTTTATGGCGGCTAGCTGCATCATGGGCCGTGCTTAGCGCAATTTTGTTCATTGCTCTTTTAGCAAAGTATTTATTCCTAGTTTAGCGCCGCCATTCTTTCTAACTTCTTCCTCCAGCATATCGTTGGCTATATAGCTGCCTGGAAATCCAAAAATAGGAGGAATGAAAGATGTAACTTTATCATACATTTTTGCTTTTTCCAAAGCCCACTTATACTTAGGGTGGCTTTCGTCTATATTATCCCTGACAGCGTCTTCCATGCCATTGAACAAATCTACTTTGATAAGGTTCAATGCCTCCCTTAAAGGTCTATTGGCAAACCTTTCCTTCAATTTGCCAATGAAGCCAGGCCTCTTTTCTTTCTCCTCAATATCCGTTCTCAATGGAAAGTTGAGAGAATCGCTCTCATTGGATGCTTTTGCTCTATATGGAAAACTCACAAATGCCTCCTACGGCTTGAAGACATAAGGCTTGGTCTTGTCCGTCCACCTGGCCTCGTTTGGCAAGAGCAAGTCTATATGCACCCACGTGGGGGTGAAAGCGAAATCCTCCACTCGCTTTATGCCCATCTCAATGCCTTTCTGCATAATATACTCTCTCAGATGAGCAAGCCATTCGGGTTTCCTCATATGCAAGTCCAAAGCCTTGCCTTGCCTGTGAGCCGACTTCGGCGCTCCAATATTGCAATCAGGCGTCCTGTAGCCGCACCAGTTGCAGACTCTCGCGCCGTCAAGATAGTTGACATACATGTTGGGAAAGGCGTCCTTCAACGTCCTGTATATCTCCAAGAGCTTGGGGTCGAAGCTGTCCTCGCATATTCCGAAATGCTTCCATGCCGGAGGCAGCAAATCCATTATCGAAGGGTCGCTCATTTCTTTCTCCTGTAAAAAACAATAACCAGCATAGCGAAGCCGATTCCTGCGAGAGCGTATTTGAGCATGTCCAGCGTCCCAGGCTCGTTCCTCTCGACTGCTGCGTCATGCTGCCAAACAGTGTCCGTTTTGACCTCAATGACTTTCTCGATTCGAGAAATCGTGTCATGTGCCACGCGATTGATGCCGTAATACTTGACGCTCAATTTCTCCTTGGAGCTTGAGCCGAATTCTGCCACCACAACGCTATCGGCTTTGAGGTCTTCCATATAGCCTCTGCTTTCAATTCTGAGGGCATCGGAAGCCTCTCGCGAGGCTTGGGCATAGTTCTGCTCCTCATGCTTCGCCAATGGCTTATGGCAAGCGTTTAAGCAAAGCAAGAAGCAAATTGTCAAAAGCCTTGTACTTCTTCCTGAGCCAGAAAATAAAATTCTCATACCTTTCCCTCATGTCAACTCATCGCTCCCCCGCCGCTCACCTGCTGGTACATGGCGTAATCGCCGTTTATCAGCACTATGGCCGCTTGCTGAAGATTTATGTTGGGAGGCGGAGCTCCCAAGAACTGGCAGGTGACGTTTGTCGCGAAAGGGCTGTCGCCAGCCATCTGCACAAACAGGAACCTCTCGTTGTTCGCCCCCTTGTTTATGTTGGTCAATTTTATGCCGTTGGCGTTGGCCAGCATTTTCTTAATCAGTATGACCTGGGTGCCAGCCTCCAAGCTGCCGTATTCCGTTATCCCGTTGGGGGTGTTCGCCTCGAAAGTCTGGTATTTCATCGGGTAGAACGGATTTTCCGGCATGAGGCTGCTCAAGTCGATGTCAATGGTCTGGTCTTCGCCTGATAGCGGATTGAACGGGTTTCCGCTCACGGCCTCCTCGCTTCCGTTCACGGTCAATGTCAGGGTGTCCGCGCTTATATCCTGCGCGTCGGGGTCTCTATGGTTTCTTATCCACGCGTTGATGGAGTTTATCTGCTGCCAGATAGACGTGTCGTCAAACTCCGTCATTGCAGCCGGCGCGCCGTCTTCGCCGAAAGCGTGGCTGGACAACGCGTTCTTTATCTCGCTCTCAATCCATTTTCTGAACCGGTCGCCTTGGAGATACTTTATTATCTGCTCGACGTTTTTTATGTTTTGCTCGCCGCCGGTTATCAGTCCCTGCTGGAGTATATTCCTTGAGTCGGAAGACAAGGCACCGTCAGCATCGACTCCAGCGAAACGCCTCATGTTCTTGGACGCGCCTATGTAGGCTTGGGGGTTTGACACTCGCCCTCTGCTCGCGCTTCTCATTCCCTTATCCTGTATAGAAAAATATCATCAGTGGAATTGCACAACTCGGTTAAAATATACAAGCCGTCTTGGCCGCTTATAACCCTATTAGTCATCAGCCTGGCGCGGTCATTCGCATAATCATCATTTATGTTTGGGTTAGCCAAAACAAATGTCCCGTCATCGGTTGAGTACTTGAGCGGGTCGCCGTAAACATAAAGGCAAATGCCTTTTGCGCCATCATATTTGTCAAGAGTCACGTTCTTGCCATTCATAGGGAAAGTTCGGCCCGCAATGGGAGTGCCGGAAGTTGAAGCATAGTCGTAGTAGCCGTCTATCTCAATATGCCCTTCTATGAAAGGAACGTTGCCTGTATAGGAATTGCACAAAACCTTGAAAGCGTGGTCTTGGTCATCAGCGTGGTTCCCTGCAATCTCCACGCCCTCCGCTATCAAAGGGTATTCAGTGATTGCGGAGGCGATGAAACTGGAACTCAAAAGGTCAAGATATGTATTGTCGCTTGCCGCCATGCAGTTGAGGAATTTTATGTTCCTTAAATGTTTTGAGTCTTCGGGCCAAAGCGATACCATGCAATCGGAGAAAGAGGACCCCGCCGCTTCTGAGTCATCACCTAAATCCAAAACGCTGTTCCAATAGTAAGAAGGGTCGTAGGTTCCCCCCGCAAATCTTGGCATCCCAGCGACTTGCGAGCCGTGCATCTTTGAGCCAAGCAATGAAAGCCGCTGGCAGCCGAGATTTACCGCGCAATTCTCAATCACGCATCCGCGCAGCTTCGCCCTCAATGTTCCATCTCCTATACTGTTTCCGTTGAATTGCCAGTAGCCAGCATATATATCCGAATCGGCAATCTCTCTCGCGCTGAAATCCTTGTCATTGCCCTCAGACAAATCAAACTTGACCGTGGCGTTCCTTATTCTGCCAGCCTTCCTGACCCATGCCGACAGGCTTCGGTCTCTTGACTCAATATCCACGTTTCCGGAATCCACGTCGAGCAAATTGCTGTTGAAGCTGCCAAGCGTCAAAGTCCCGGCGCATTGGGAGCCTATTATATGGCGGTTGGTGCTTGCAATGCTTGCAGCGGGCTTCGCCACGCTGTAGAACTCGGCGTTCTTGGCGTAGAAAGTGCTGTCGTATGACAGAAAAGGGCTTGGCTTTATGCTATAGGAATTGCCGGAGTTAGCCGAATCGGTCAATCTCAATAAATTTCCTTGATAAAAAGGCTGTTGCAATATATCAAAATTGATTCCATCGGAGCCATTCAAGTCTGCCGCCATATATTGTTCGTTCAAAATCAAAGCTCTGAAACGAAGCCAGTCTTTGAGCGGCACATTCTTCAAAACTGAAAAATCCACCCTGTCGGCTATTGTAATGTCATCCCAATTCTTTCCGCTGGCTTGAAGATTTTGTCTTGAGCCTTTCAAATAACCTATGCTTGTATTCATTATTTTTACATTTTCTTGGTCATATATCAATGTGTCAAAGTTGCCATTCACAAACTGGTTTCCATCGGAATCCGCTATTGAAGAGGCTCTGAACGAGCCTCCAGGCACATATATATAGAAAGTTGAAATACTTCTTCTATTTATTGCGTTTGGAACAAGGATTTCAAGGTTTTCGGAATTTAGAAGCAAACCGTAAGAACCTTGGCTTGGAGCAGAGATATTTTTTGCCAGCCTGACCTTTCCGGAGAAATACGCAGTGATATTGTTTCCTTCAAAGCATTGGTCCAGGTTTATGCTGTATTCTCCTTTGTAATTGCTTTCAAGCCATCCAGCGTCTTTTCCTCTGGCTATCAGATAGGATGAATTGATGTATTCGGAACGCGCCTTCCATACAATCCCGGCGGTGTTCGAGGCAAACGTGAGAACTCCGTCCTGGCTGCTTCCCGATGCTCGCGCCACAACGAGGCCTTTTTGAAAGTTCCAGTCGCCAGCCCTGTCGCCGGCCAGATTCGGAACCACGTACAAAGGCCTGTCGACTATGTCGCGGGAGGCAAGATTGCCAGCCTGGACAACCTCGTAACCCCAATACCAGTCGCCTCCCAGCGCATTCGCCCACGGACCGCCGCCTGGCGGGTTATCGGGCTTTCCCCCTCCTTGCCATGAATAAGGAGTTATATGGCCTTCCCTCACGATAGCTCCTCTCGCGTCCCTTAGCACGTAATAGGCGTCCGGATAAGATTCCTCGTCATAGAACACAGGGGAGCTGTTTATTCCGTTGTTGTCCACGGGAACGGGGTTCGCAAGCATTCCGCCTTCGGCTCCGTCCATTCGCAAATCGGCGTAAGCCCACAGTTGGGCTTTCTCTTGCATGGTGTGGTCGGTATAGACTGTCAATGTGCCGCCGGCTACCTTCTCGCCCACGTTGTATTTCGGCGATATGAACATTGTTGGTTTCATCTTGCTATGCTCCTGCTGTAAGAGTTGGGGGTTGATGCTCGTTCAGAGTCTTTTTGGCCTCAATCATTATCTCGGCGAACTTGGCCTTGGAATCATTCGCTATCTTTTCCCCTTCCATCGCAAGCTTCGCATCCTTTTGCGCAATGTCAGCCGCCGTTCTCGCGTGGTCGGCGGTCTCTTGCTTGAATATCCGGGCTTCCTCTATGTCAAGTTCCCTGTTCTTCAAATCGATTTCCTTCTCCTTCATAATCATGTCCATCTGCTTGGCGACTATCCGGCTTTCGCTCTCCATTTTGGCCGTCGCGAGCTGGCTTTCGGCGTTGGCTATCAACTGCTTGCGCTCGGCTTCCAATGCCTCAATCTTGAGCTTGGCCTCCTGATTCTCTTCTTTCTCCTGGCTCATCAGCGCGAGAATTGTCTGCTTGCTCGTTTCATCCACGTCAAGCTTTGAGACAAGCACAGGCAGAATGGAATAGGCGTGGGGATTGTTGTTGACATAGCTGGTCAAGGCTATTATCTTTTCCAAGTCCTGCGACTGCTTCGCCTTGTCGAAAATATCCGAGGATATTGCCACAGGGAAGCCGGTGAATTGAGTGATTATATCCCCAATCAAATAAGAGCTGTCCAAAAGGTTTTTAATCAAGTCATTGACCGCCGTGTCCTTGCTTTCGCGCCTGAGCAAAACCGCCTCGGCAGTCTCGCTTCCTCTTTCCTCGCCGCTTATGGTTCCGAGAATGTAGGAGATTATGTCCTTGTGGACTCCGAATGCCTGGAGCAAATCCTGCAAGTTGGTGGATTCATCGTTTCTCGCGGGAGGCGGCAGAACGACTTGCGGATTGATGGAAGACAATGCCTTGTATGTCTTGTGCGAGACAGGAATGTCGTTAATCCTTGAGTATTGCTCTATGTCGGAGCCGATTGACTCCTCGGCAATCCAGTATTTGTGGTTTGGAGCGGTCGCAATCCTCTCCTGCACCAATGACATCTCAAAATCCACGGTTCGCAGAATCCCTCTCACGCTATGATACAAGCCCCGCCAATTCCTTTCCAGATTTATGTATGCTTCCTTGGCGTATATCCTCGCTATGGGTATCTTGTCAATCTCCTGGGTGACTTTGGAAACAACTTCCTCATTCTCAATCTTGTAAGTCGTGACCCCTTTCTCATCCTTCACCCAGTATGTTATCACGGGGATTTCGTATTTCTTCAAATTGAGAACGGATTGAAGCTGCACGCCCAGCTTGCTCCTTCTGTATTCCTGCTGAGGCACTTTCTTCTTGTCGATATACACTGCTTCCTTCGCGTCCTTCCCGCTGGGATAGTCGCAATCGTCGAATATCACGTTGAAATTCTTCAATCTGCTGAATCTTATCCTGCCGTTCTCCTTGTACACCAAGACGTAGGACAATCCGTCTATGACCGATTCTCTCAGCGCGCTGCTCAATTGGAACTTCAATTCCTGCAAGTCTATGGGAGCTTCCGTCTTGAAGTCGAAAGGGCTGTCCGTGAACTTGTACACAATCGAGTTGACGGCTGGCTCAAGAAGGTTGACCGCGACCTTCGCCCGGTTCTCGTTCCAGACGCTGCCTTTGCTTGCGTTGGTGAAGCCGTTGCCGCTGCTCATGTTCTTGGAAACCTTGAAGTCCTCCACGTTGATGCTGTGGGTGCTTCCATGCCTTTCGGCGAAGGTTTTGAGATTCTTGATTATTTCCTCGTTTTCATTTTCCATCACGCGCGTCTCCATAGTCAATAATAACCTAACGATTGCTCCCGTAAGGATTGTTTCTGACTTGAGCCGCTCTCATGGCGCTGAAGTCTATTTCGTTCAAAGGAATTGACGCCAGCGCGGCAGCGTCCCCGTAGTCAGGGCTTCGCCCAAGCAATTTCCTTATTTCTTCTTTCTCTATGAGCTTGGGTCTCGCTTTATTGTTCTCGTCTATGTTGGTGGCTTTCAAATCTTCCGCCAGCTCTCTGTATTTGCCCGGCTCGACTGCCACATAGAAATCCTTCATTTTGAAAAACAGGTCAAAATATATCTTGGTTCGCATATCAGCGTACCTTCCTCCCGCCATTCCGAAATTCACAGGGTTGGTTTGGACTCCGCAAGCCCATTTGCCGACTTCGGCGTAAGAGCCGTGGCCGGTGCAGTCGTAATTGACTATGGCCGGCTTGTGCAGAAGGCACATTTTGCTGACAAATTTCTCAGCGTCGGCGGGGGTCGGGGTCTTGGCTTTCTCCATGCAAGAAAGAATATTGCCGTCAAACATGACGAAAGCTGTGTAATCGCCTCCCAGAGCCAAATCAACCCCTGCCACCCTCATGCCCCTTCTAGGGGTCATGCATGGCGCAATTTCCTTGAAAATCGTATTGTGCGAGTAGTCGGTGAATTTGCCGTATATCTCTCTTTGAATGAAGTCTTCAGGCAAGCCCTCGTACTGCTCCGTCAGATTCTTGAAATAATGAGGCCCGTTGAACGAGTTGTCCTTGCTCGTGGCGTAAACCAGACAGGTTTTTTCATCCATGGCCTTCTTGCAGAACCAATGGTTTTTTGACGTGGCTGTGGAAAAAAGGCATATTCTGGGGTCAAGCACGGTCAGCCCTCTCATTGTGGGAATAGCCAGCGTGAATGTCTCTTCGTCATAGCTCCCGCACTCATCCATCAAAAGAGTGTTCACCTCGCTTATGCCTCTCAGTCTTTCGCATGACTCGGCGGACACTCCTATTATTTCCCCCAGGCCTCGCTTCCATCTGTAATGGCTTTTGTTGCAGACTGCCTGAACTCCCATCCTTGACATCATGCTTTCCATCTCCGGCATCAAAACCGTCCTGAATTGAGAGAATATGGGTTCTATCACCAGCACCTTCTTCCCGGCAAGCATGTCATGGATAGCCTTTATGCAAAGCGTGCTTGTCTTCCCGGCTCCCCTTCCGCAAGACATGGCCGTTATGTAGCTGCCGCTTCGCAGCAGCTCGGCTTGGTGCCATAGAATCGCCATTTCTATTCTCATGCGCCATCCGCCTTCGGCAATACATTGAAGCATATGGTGACCGAAGGATTTATCTGGCTCTCCAGCCTGTCAAGCAGCGATGCATCCTTCACGTGCCTGACAATGCTTGCGTATATCTGGTTTTTGACGAGCTTCTTGGCGAACTCCATGCTTTCGCCGTCAATCGAAAGCTTCGGGAAATAATAGGATATTGTGTCGGGGTTGTAGATTATTGAAAGCACTGCCGCGCTCATGGGATAATTCTCGATGTACGCGAACAATTCGCCCGGCTTTTCAATATCGGAAGCATAGCCGGGAGTGGCATGGGCTTTGCTCGAATCGTATTTCACTTTCGCCGTCTCGGGAGCGATGTCATGGAAATAGTCGCCGGCGGTCTTTGCTTTCTTCATTTGCCCCCCATTTTGTCAAGGATTCTGCAACTATGGACTTCCGTGCTGATGTCTTCGACTTTCTCCATGAGCTTGTCTAGGCGGGTGAACAATCGCTCCAATGTCTTGTTGAGCGAGCTTACTGTCTTTGCCAAATCGTCTATTTTGTAGTTGGTTTCCTTTTCAAGGCTGGCGAGCCTGGTGTCTGTCTCGCGCTTGAACTCATTGATGTCTGCGACCAAGGCATCATGGCTTTTGTCTCTTTCCTGCTTGGTTATTGTTCTTTCAAGGTCGATTATTTGCTTGTTCTTGGCCGTGTAATGCTTTGCTATCCAGATAAAAAAAGGAATGAACACAATTTCCAGCAGTATGACAAGCAAAGAATAATGCGGATAGCCGCTTGCGGTCATAGCGTTCAGAACGCTAGGGTCTATAGCCGATGCAGCTTCCATTGAAATATGCCTCCTTTCAAATAATAACCAACAGGTCTTTGCCGCCAGCTGTTGGTTATTATTGAATATGGAATGAGCCGTGGCTGGCGTCTGACGAAAATCTCCTATTTTTGAAGCATTATTTGGCCATGGCTCATTCTTTTCCAGACTGGCTTCCGGAAAATTATTTGTATATTGACGTCATGGCGAAGAAAATAGCAATCATGGCAGGAAAGGCATTGCTGGGCCTGGCATTGCTATACATAGCTCTCATGGCTATTCTTGTCGCAAGAGATGGCATTGCTAATGGTTGGTTGTTTCATTGGAGCTGGTAGCTAATTCTTTCTTTCAATGCCCATTTCTTCAAAGGCTTCTCTGAATTTGTCTTTATGGCGTTTGTTGTACAATCCCATCGGGGTGTAAAATCTTCCAAACGGGAAATTATGGGCATTGTCCAAGCTGTCGCCCATTCGCTCCCTTCCTTCGAATTCCCCAAGACGTTCCTTCATGACGTCGCCGTGAGTTCTTGAGAATGTTTCCTCATTGAGCCTTAGCTGCTTGGCATAGGGCTTTTGATTGAGTCTAGTCTTGATTTCTTCCGGCAAAGGAAAGTTTGACAATGCCTTTATAGGCCAAGGCCGGTCGTCGATTTCCTCCTCATGGACGTATTCCGGCTCCCGCCTCATTGAAGGGAAAGGCATGATTATTTCCTCGGCATCGGGAAATTGCCGCCAGTGGCTCCAGGCACAATGAAGTCTTCTATGGTTTTCTCCCTTAAATTCTCAGGGATGAGTTCTTTCACATTGAATCCTTCAATAAAAGGCTCGGCTATGTACTCGTTGCCCAGCACTCTCAGCGGGAATGTCATTGAAGCTGCTCCAATCCTTTCCCCTTTTGTCATAGGGAAGTTGGAATCCATCATCGGAAGCCTTTTATAATCTCCAACCGCAGCCATCATCTCTTTGTGGTTGTCTATTATTTCTCGCAAGTTTCTAAGCTCTTTCATCTCGCCGGGACTCAATCTTTTCTTGGCTTCAAGCTCGCCTATCCTTCCCTTCGCCAGATTGAATTGCTCCTTCGCTTCCGGGACTTTCTTGTTCAATGCTCGGCGCGAAATAAAGTCGCCAGCATCGTTCCATGCCTTCTTTGCCGCGTTGCCTATGTCGCGGGAAGCTCTCTTGGCCAGATTCGACATTGGCTTCACGCTCATCATCGCAGCCTTGTAGCCGACCCCTGCGGGAGCCGCCGGCGTGAACAATGAGACATTGGAGGCGGCGTCCAATCCCGAAGCCGCCAGTCTGGGAATGACGGCAAGGCCGCCATAGCCTACTCCCAAATCGTTGAGCAAGGCGTTTGCCGGCATTGCGGCTTCGATAGCCGCGTCAATGGCTTTCTCGCCCAAGGTTTTCTCTTTCGGCGCCGGCTCCGGCGGTCGCGTTTTCCGCTCGGCTATGTATTCGTCTATGTCGCTCATTTCTTCGCTCATTTCTTCCTCACTGGCATGGTTGATTCCATTTTCTTCACTTCATCCTCGATGTATTGTATCTCGGCTTTGTATGCTTCGTAAGCATCCGCGGCGCCGTCTTTCGTAACCGAGTTTCCCGAAGCTCCAATCTTAAATCCCAATACGCTAAATGCTAGTTTGACATTCTCGTCGTCGGCTGAAGCATTCAATGCATCAACGACTCCTTTGTAATTTCCTTTTGAGAAATAGTTTTTGGCTTTCGCGATTGCGGCATTCCCTTTTATCGACGCGGCCTGGAAGATTGAGTGATTAGGATTTCTCCTTGTCCAATCATCCAGATTCCTGTTGTACTCCCTGTCTTTCCTGTCCTCCTCGGCGGCTGCTATTTCCTGCTTTGTCCTGGTAGTTCCCAGCTTGTGGGTTTCGGCTTCCCTTTCTTTTTGCTCATTCGCGTGTCCGGAGTCGGCGGTTCCGTTATGCAACTTTGTCAACTCCGTCACATCGCCGGAGGCAACTATCAATCCCAATTCATTGAGCTTCGCTTGAATTTCATTATCGCTCGTAGTTTTGTTTTTATCAAGGCCAAGCTTATTCAATATATCAGTCAATTCGGCATTCGTGAGACTTTCGCCTGAGAGTTTCTTATTTTTATCCTTGTCTTCATCCGGATTTTCAGCGATGAAATAATTAGGATTTATCCCAGCCTTCAAGCCTTCATCCCTCAACGACCTGGACGCCGCTATGTAATTGTTCCTTTCCTGTTCAATCAATTTGTAAGCCGGGTCGTCGGGCTTCACTCCAGCTTGAGCCAAGCCAGCCATCGAGCTGGCCAAGCCGTTGGCTCTGAGCAAATAATTCCTGTAGTTTGAGAGTATCTCGCTCCTATTGTCTTTTTCCATATTGAAAGCCCTGTCGTCCATATGCAAAGCCATAGCGGAAGCCATCTCGTCCTGCTTGCTCATAGGAATATAGCCCGTGTCCATTCCGGCAGCCTCAGCCGCTCTGAGGGCTGTTCTTCCGCTTGCGGAAGCGAGCCTTTCCGTCTCATTCCCGGCAAGCTCCATGAGCTTCTCGCCGATTCCTTCTTTGTTCCATTCATCCATGTCAGCCCTGGCCTTGCCAGCCGCTTCCCTTGATTCATGCAAGCCTAGCAAATCCTCCCTGTCAGTCTTGAGAGGGAATGTCGAACTGTCATCGGACTTGCTGACCGGCCTGTAAGGGAAGTTGGCCAAGCTCTGCTCGGCTGCGTCAAGCCTTTTTTGCTTGCTCCGCCGAATATCGTCTATGGCGGCTATTCCTGTGTCTTCCTTGCCGTTCTTTCCGGTCATGGCGTTCCAAAGTCTCTTGTGCCAAGGGTCTTTCATCAGCGTTTTGAGAGCATCCCAGTCTTTTTCATCCATGGCTTTCCGGAGATTTTCCATTCTTGCCGCGTCCTGCTCCTCCTGGCTAATCCGGGCCGTCAGCACTCCCTTTCCGAGGCTGGCTCCCAATTCCTTGACTCCGTCATTGAAGCCGCGCTGCCTGCTCAGGAAATTGCCAGCTCCCATCCTGGCCGCATCGCTTGTGCTGTCCACTCTAAGCGGAAACATCATGAACCTCCTTTCTGAACCACGCCCGGAGCAGCAGTCGGCGAGCTTCTCAAAGCATTGACCAAGCTCGCTCCCGCTCCCAGGCCGGACGCCGCGCCGGAAAGAATGGAACCCAATCCGCCGGAAGGCTGTCCCATCGCTCCCGAAAGCATGTTGGCGTGCATCCCTTGCCGCGCATTGAACACGTTGGAATCCATGTCGTTTCTCATTCCGGCCAAGCCTCCGGCAAAGCCAAGCCCTTGATTGTTCGCGGCTGTCATGTTGCTGTAGGCGTCCTGCCACGACATCTTGGCCATGTTCTGGCTTCTGTCCTGCAAGCTCTTCATGGCCGCTCCCGAATTCAGCTTGCCAGCCGCGCCGTATTGCGCGTTGTTTGCCTTCGCCGCCTGAGACATCTGCCAATCCATGCTCGGATTGAGCCACGCGTTCACGCCTTCAGGCGTGTTCAGGTATTGCATCGCCTGGTTTTGGTAGGCGTTGATGTTTCCTTGAGCCGCGCTTTGATAGCCAGCCAAGGCGTTGGCCATTCGGCTCTCGTATTGAGCCATTGCCTCGGCGTAACGCTTGGCAGCGTCCTTGTCGCTCATCCATTGCCCCAGGCCGCCGAGCAAAGCCCCGCCGCCCATTATAGCTAAACTTCCTAGCATATTCTTTCTCCTATGGAATAATAACCTTTCATTCCGCTTCCACCCTTAAATTGTTTATTCTCATGAAACCGCTCCATTCTATTTCAGCCTGAAAGTCAGTTCCCAATCCGATTCCGAAAACTTTGAAAATGATGTTCCGGCTTCCTCTCATTGGCTGAATTCTCGCCTTTCTCAATGAAGACCACGGCATCTTGCTCACTCTGTTGAATTTGAATTGCATGAATCTTTCCCTTTTGACGTCAAGCTCGAAGCCGCGCTCGTCTTTCGGATTTGCCAGAATGTTCTCTCTCGGGTCTCTCTTGTCGTCTTCCATGTCCATGTCCACTTCAAACGACTTCACGCATACTTCCTTCCCGTCGAAATTGGTGTTTGTCGTGACAATCTTGCAAGGAATGGAATAGCCGTCTTTATGGAACAAATCCAGAGCGCCCACGGCGTTCCCGTCATAAAGCCACCATTTGTTGTCGACAAGGAAATACATGCCGTCGTTGAGGAAGAAACTATTGAATGTCAGGTTGTAGCAAAGGTTCTCGAGATAATCAGTCTTTCTCAGCTCCCCGTTCTCGAATGACATGGAGCCTTTCAAATGCCACATCAGAAAAGGAATGTTGCTGTAAGTCATGACGCTGACCGCCAAATCCTGGTCTTCAAGCACGTTCCAGTCGCTGTCCGCCGTCAAATTCCTGCTTATCCAAGCCTCAAGCTGAGGATATGAAATCTTCGCAATCTCCCCGTTCTTTTTCAATGAGTAAATGCCGTATGTGTATGCCTCCACGGGCTTTCCTATGAAGTACAAAGCGTCATCGAACCTTGCCGCGGAAGCTGGCAGCGCTTTTATCGAATAAACATTGGAGGAATAGGCCGGGCTCAGCGGGTCTTCGAAATCGTTTGTTATGTCCCAGAACTCGACAGTGTTTTCAGTGAGCAAAACCATCCTGTTGGCAAGCCTCCAAAAACTGACAGGAGCGGCATTGGAATATTCCGCCGAGTAGAAATTGACAGGATTGATGGACGTCGTTCCGGGGTCTGAGTAGTAGAATTTGCTTCCGGTGGCAATGGCTGCCAGAAGGGAAGAGAACGATTCAATGCCAAGAATATGGCTGTCCGATTTGTATTGGTACAATCTCAGAGCGAAAGCGTACAAGGAGGAATGAATCAGAGCCAATGTCTCGTCCAGCCTCTCTATAATCGCTCTGGAAGACGAAAGCCACGTCATGTATTCGCTGAGCAATATATTGCTCAAAAGCCCGGACATGGCATTAATCTCCCAATTAGCCGCCATGACAGCCATGCCGGAGCCATAGTAATCTTTTTCGAAATCGGAAATCGCCAAATCCATGGCGTCTATGTCATCCAAAAACCCCTGGCGGGTTCCGTCTTCAATCATGTCCCGCGTGGATGCGCGAGAGTCGTCGGCTATTACCGCTCTCGCGGCTTGCAAGCCGTCTCGCAAGAGACCGAGGCCTGACGCGTGAGTCCACGGGCTTCTGGAGTTGCGTCTGTCTCGCTGAAGCAAATACTTGTCCATGTTGTTTCTTTGGGCAGTCGCGTATCTCATAACATGGGCAGTCATCGCGGCATTCAAGCGTCTCGGCCTGTTCATGAAATACATATTTGCGTAATGCAGGAAGCCGTTGTAAGTCACCCATGTTTGGGCTCGCCGGTAATCATTTCCATACCAGGTTTCTCCCGCTCCCAGGCCGACTGCGACTGTCCCGCCTTCGAAGAACGGGGTCAATGCATGATATTCGCTGTAGTCCCAGCCAGTGGTAGAGCCTTCTTTCAGTTTGAATCCCACTCTCATCTGGGCATCGGGATAAGTCTCGTGGAACTTGATTAAAGTCTCGAGAGCGTAATCAAACAGAGCCATGCTGATTTCGTTCTCGCTCGGCTCGTCAGTCTCGGACAATAGAGGGCTTCCGTTTGGCGTGTCCATCAAGAAATAAGTCCTTCCGGAGCAAAGATGTCTCAGTATGCCTACGGCGGCGTAAAAAGCGTTTCTGTCCTCTTCTTTGTAATCTCCTACCAGGTCTGCGGCTCTCCTGACGTCTGACTTTCCCCAAATCATTGACCAAACAATAGTGACTGCGAGATAAACAGCTACTATTATCAAGCTCGCTCCGAACGTCCAAGTGCTTGATATTGCCGCGCCAATAATGACAGCCAAGCCCGCGCTGCCCGTCAAAATCTCGGAGGCTGAAAAAATAGACCCCTGCTGGACTTTGAGGTTTTCGGCAGCCTCGCTTATCGCTCTTTTGTTTTGTCTCAAATTTTCTCTGGTTTTCTCTCTCAGTTCTCTCCAAGCCGAGTCTGATATGATGAAAGCGTCTTCTGCGTCTTCGTCGTCGGTTATTGCTCTATTGAACATGGAAAACGCTTGAAATCCGTCATTCCAATCGAAAAGGAATCTATCACTCGAAGGTCCTTCGTTTCTGTATTTGGCTGTTGCCAAAACTCTATTCTCGAAAGCTCCCCTCATGCCCGCGCTCATGTGATATTGCTCTCTGAAAATTTCAGCGGACTGGTCCAAAGCTGTCAGCTCCAGCCGCATTATGCCGGGAAGCTCGCCTGGCTCGGTGTTTTCGCCGAACTCCCACGCGGTGTCTTTCTGATTGTCCAAGTCGCAAGAAAAAGCGTTCGCGAACATGGTGTTCTTCAAGCCGTCGGCGTGAGCGTATGCTTCTCCTTGAATGAATATCTCGTAAACAGTTCCCGCCTTGGCGTCGCTTCCGCTGAATTCGTAAGTCCCCGGCAACGCCAGAAGCGAATCGCCGTAGTCGAATCCCTCCGGGCTGAAATTGGATTCATCCAGAAACGACACTGTCCAGTTGCGGCCCAAGCTCGCCGAATGCGAGTTGACTATAACCCATCTGTTTGAATTCAAATCCGCGAATTCCAATGACTGATACTCCTTCCGGCCGGCTCTCGCCTTCTCGTACGGAGCGAATTCGAACACGGAGCCGCTGCTTCCGCACCGGCATATTATTTGATTCATGAGGCCTCCGGATTCCGCTTTGAATTCTATCCTGTATATGACCCATGAAAAGCATTTGGAAGCCTGCTTTATTACAGCTCCTTCCGGAATCCACCTTGTCTCTTCATTGCTCCCCTGGCTTCCCCACAAATCCCTTACGTCCGGGACGGTGGCTATCTGCACGTCGGCATTGCCCGACGTGGTGGGAACGTGGGTGCAATTGCGAAGCATGGAACGCTGCTTGAAGCATCCGTACTCGGCGAGCGGCAACGCAATCTCCTTGCTCACGGCAGAATCCCTCCGGCTCTAATCTCGAACCTGTTCATGGCCAGCAAGGGATTGACGTATTTCACTCCCATATTGACGCTCAGGTTGGCGACCAATGCGTTGTACGACTTTTCCGCCATCGCCTTGCACCTTTCAGCGGCTCCGGCGTTCTGGTAAGTCAACGCCACGTTCAAGGCAGTCATGTTTATCAAGTAGCTCAATGCCTCATGCGGAATGTCTGCTTCGTCTTGAGGCATGAACTCCTTGAACTCTTTGGCGTAAACAATAGCGCAAGGAGCTGCTCTGGCCAGCTCTATGCTCCTGCCGTTCACGGCGAAGAACATGGAAGAGCCTCGCGCCATCCTGCCGCGCATGATTTCGCTGTAGTCGGTTTTCCTCAGTTCATGCATCCCGGACAAAGCCTTGATAACCCTCCGGCAGTCCGACGGCAAAGGATAGCTGGCAGACGCGGCAAACGGAAGCGAATCGATTCCGGGAAACAATGAATCCGGCGGCTCGGAAGGGGTCTCCGGCTCGCCAGCGGGAGGCAAGACGTCAATCCACCCTGCTCTGCCCGGAGCTGAAGCGATTTCATTCCATGGTTCCGCGTAGGTCTGGTAATCGAGTTCCTTCTGCACCAAAGTAATCTTTGGGTCGTTGTTGATGTCATTGAGAGTCTCGTGGAACACAGCAAGGCACATGGCCATGAGATTTTCGTCAATGACATTCCCTTCCCAGTTGCCGACTTGGGAAAGAACTTGCACCCTTGTTATTATGTCATGCAATTTCATCGCTTGCCGCCTTTTTTCTTTTTTTAGGCTTCGCAGCCAGCTCAGCCTCGCCATGCTCATCAGGAGCGGAAGGAGCGGAAGCCTCCGGCTCCATCCAGACGATTTTCTTGCGAATATCGCCGTCCGCGCTCTTCGTCATCTCGTATGACCAACCCATAAATCCTCCGTCAAGTGTACTCTGCCTCTATCCGCTTTATGGCGAAATAGAAATTGTTGCTGTAATTTGCCCAGCCCAAGCCGCTTGCGGAAATCTCAATCCTCTCAAGCTGCTCCGTCTGCGCGGTCGCGAATTCAAGCGAGATGCCGTCGCTTGTCATGTTCTGGGCGATAGACCAGCTGACCGTCTTGCTGAACGAGTTGCCCGACTGCATCCTCGCCGTCAATGCAATCCAGGCATTGCCGGTAGCCGCTCCCTGGTCTTTCATCGCGAACACCAGGGTCACCCGCGCCTTGCTTGCGATTGAGGGGGAATGGCTGCCGCAGGCTATCCACCAGCCAGCCGCGCCGCTGCTCCCGGATGCCGTGTTCAGCGGGGAGGATGTGCTCCATTCAAACAAGGCAACAGGCGCGGCGAGGTCGTTCATTCCGCCGTTCCAGCCGTTCAGCCATTGCTGGCCGTTCAAGGCCGGGGCGTTCATGCTGCTCTGCGAAACAGCCCCGTAGCTCATCTGGCTTGCGTCGAATCCGTACGCTCCGTCAAAAATCATTATGCTGCTGGCGTAATTGTCGTCGCCGGGGCCGGCTATGCCGCCGCTCCCCATGCTTTCCAAAGCCTCCAGGATTTCCTCTATTTTCTGCCTGTTCTCGGCGTTCCATGCTTGGAGGTTTGTGATGGCGTTGTCGTTTGAGGCAAAACCGTCTTCAAGCGCGGATATGCGGGAATCCAAAGGAGCCAAGTCCTGCGTCTCTCCCGGCGGCCCTTGGATTCCTTGAGGCCCTTGGAGCAGAACAGCGAAAGTATTTTCGGAATTCATGCTGTCGTAGTAAGGCGGTGCCAAATTTGAAATAACGCAAGACAAAGAATTGGAGGACACGCTTATATCGCCAAAAGTGGGAGTGCCTCCGGTAACGACAACGGAGAGCGAGCCTCCCGCCGTTCCTACCCCTACCAACCCTACAAGGCTTGTGACTTGAGAGCTTGTGGCATATTGCGACCAAATCAAATAAGTGCCGTCTTCGGGCAGCGGCTCCGTGTGCGTGAATGTCAAAGCATATGACGAGTCGCCGTTGTCTGTAATTGAATCAAGGGGCATTCGCAGAAACGCGGAATCTCCGGGCGGCCCTTGGATGCCCGGCGGCCCCTGCTCTCCCGGCGCTCCGTCGGCTCCCGCGTCGCCCTTCGGCCCTTGAATGCCCGGCGCGCCAGGCGCTCCGTCGGCTCCCGGCTCTCCTTGAGGCCCCTGAATCCCAGGCTCTCCCGGCTGTCCTTGAGGGCCTTGGGCTCGCACCCCGGTGTCGGCGTCTCCTGTCTGCCAGTTGCCGTTGCTTCCTATGAAGGGAGTCAAGCCGTCAGTTCCGTCGGTTCCATTGATTCCATTGATTCCGTTTTTCCCGTCCAGTCCGTCAGTGCCGTCAGCTCCCGCCTGAGCCATCAATTCCCATCTCGCGCTGTCCGTGGAAGGAGGCAAATTCGGACTGGTGTAAATTCCTGCCACGCATATGTAGCTTGAGCCGTTGCATTCCGCGACGTCATTCACGCTGTAAGCAGCGACGCTGCTCCAGCTTCCCCTCCAAATGAAAGACTCTCCATCCTTGCCGTCAGCTCCGGGCAAGCCGTCAGCTCCGTCTTTGCCCGGAGGCCCGGCCTGTCCCGCCTGTCCTTGGATTGTCTCAATCACCACGTCCTCGGCTTCCCTTGGATTGTAGGTCAATAACGGATTTCCGTCTTGGATTATCACAAGGTTTGACCTGGCCAAGCCGGGATTGGCCGGATTGGAAGCAGGGTTGGGGTCTGTGCCGCGCTGCACGGAAGAATTGAATCCATGCTCATTAAGCACTGACCTCGCATCATTGACCGCCCGGACCCTGGCTCTGATTTCCGCGTTAAGCTGAAACTGCAAATTATCCAGCGCGGCGTTGGCTTGCGATTGCAAGCTTTCAAGCAGGGTTCTTGTATCTGGTTCCAATGGCATGGGCTGGCCTCCATGAACAATAATAACTCAATGCCCAATCCCTCTTTCAAACACCTTCTTGAAGACAGACCCCTTTGCGGAAGAATCCTCCGGAGGCTCCGATTTGGGCTTCAAATTGGGAACTATGCTGTCCGGAACCTTCTTGGGCTGCGGCTTGAGCGGCTGCGCGATTTCAGGCTTCAGCACGAAATCGGCCAATTCCTTGAGCTGGCTGTGCTTGGCGGGGAGAGGGGTTTTAATCCAGGCCTCGTAATTCAAATTGCCGGTGTTGGCCAGCTTCATGAAGACGTCAAGCATTTCAAAACGCTGCGGATAGCTCCACATGATTTCAAGAGTGTCATTGTCGTCTTCTTTGAGCTTGCCTACATAATAGTCATAGCTCACGTTGAACGCGTCAAGCTCCCCTTCGGGCAATGACTGGCGGTAATTCTCAAGCTCGCCGTATCTCTTCTCTTCCTGCTCCCTCAGCTTGTCTTCCAGATGGATTTCCTTCAATATCTCTTTCCGGGACTTGTCCTTCTCGTCCTTGCCTTGCAATGCCTTCAATTCCTCCCGGAGCTTCTCGCATTCCTTCTCGGCTTTAATCCTGGCTTCGCGCTCGGCTATCTTCTCCCTGGCTATCTCCTGAATCCTCTCCCTCGGCCCTTTCTTCTCGCCGCCGGGAGGCTCCGGGGGCTTCTCCTCCGGCGTCGCAGCCGCGACGCCGTCCGGGGGATTCTTCTTGAGCTTCCCGCCAAACATCTTCTCCGCGATGGAAGGCTCACCGGATTTCGCTGCCGCTGCCGCCTCCGCCTCCGGATTGGCTGGCTGGCTGGGCTGGGCCGCATTCCCTTCCAGGCTTTGCGGCTGCTCTCCCGCGTCCGGCGGGGAGAGAGTTTGTTTCTCTGAAACTGCATTTTCCGTCATAATCATGTCCTCTGTTTTGATGCCATATCTTTCTTTCCTTGTAAGACATGTGCTTGTTCTCACGCCTCAAAAAGTAAAGCTTCCCGTAATACACCGTGGCTTTCATCATCTTCAAGTCTTCCCCTGCGGGTATCTCATTCAATTCCATGTACTTTCTGAAATCAGCTTTCTTGTTGCTCAGCAGCTTGTCCAGGCAGAGCGACACGCACTCGCCGACGTCGTAGTACTTCGCGTTGAGATAACGCCTCACCAGGAAATGCACGTAATCCATGAACTTCATCAAAGCACCCCCAGCAAGCACAGAGACTGCACCAGCGAGCATGAAGAGTTGCCGTTGCTGTATTTGCAAATCTGCTTCGCTTGCGGAATGCGCTCCCTCAATGAGTTCTCGTATATATTCCCGACTTTCACCCTGTGGCACCTCATAATGTCCCCGTTGGGGATTATCGAAAGGTAATTGACCTCTCTGGGCAATATCGCCGTTTCTTTCCGGAAAGCCGTAATCCAGTCCTCGTAAATCTTCGAATGCTTGTCCCAATCCTTCCCGTTCCATCTTCCCTGGAACGGCGTGACTTCCCAGGCATAGCCGCAATTCTTCAAATCGCCGACATCCTGCTCTATAACCCTGCTTTCAATCCTCTTCGGGTGAGCCACGTAGCACGCAAGCACGTTTTCCTTTCTGAGAGGCGATATGTCCTCCATGAACGCTTTCATGTTTCTGAAATCCCTGTGCCACGAGCAACGCCACTTCGCTTTCCATTCGCCTATGTCATCAGTCTTCGCCAAGCTCCTGAGCTGGCAGCCGTTGGTGTTGACAATCAGTTTGAAGCCCGCTGCTTCCAAGCCAAGGCAAATATCGGGGAAGCTGTCATGGAGAAGCGGCTCGCCGCCGGACAACTGTATTACGCACTCATCGGGGGAAAAATGGTTTCTTATGAAGGCCTGGAGGATATGAGGCTTCAATGTCATGCCGCAGGTGGAATAGACAGCCCTCAAAGTCCCGTCAGGCATATTGTGATTTTCAGCCGTGGCCAGCGAGGCGCGGCTTATGCAGTAGTCGCACGAATAAGTGCAGCAATTCAAAAGGCTGATATCAAGCAAAGCAACCATGAAGCATCTCCTGTCATTATTTAGGCTGTCATTGTCAATAATAACCAACACGAAAGAGATGACCCTCATGGCTCTCAGGAGAAAAAGCCATGAGGATGGCATCAATGCTCAGAGAGCCTGGGTATATACGGCCACCGCTCCCGCTCCGTAGAGAGGCTCGCAGCCGTAAAGCACGTCCAGCCGCCATTGGTCCTGGCCGCTCATGAAGCCGGGTATGAGGGTGGCGCGAACTCCAAGCTCGCCATCCAGCTCAAACGAGGAACTGTCGGAAGTCCCGCCGAAAGGCTTCGGGGTGCGGCTCGCAAACGCCACAGCGTTGTCGGCGAACACGGCGCCCAAGTAATACTTGGTCCCTTGGAACAGAGGGCAGAGGCAAGGACCGCCGGGAATGGCAGTGCCCGCGCCGTCGTAATAGGTATTGGGAACAGCGGCCATGCCGCCAGCCAGACTGACTTTGGCTATCGGAACATTGGCAAGAGTGCCGGGCGTGACTTCGGTGGCGGTCTTGACCACGAAGGTTCTCGCCACTCCAGTGTCGTTCCCGAACACGTCGGCCACATTCGCGACCGAGGATATGGAGCCGGCCACTCCGGCCGTGCCGCTTCCCAATATTATGGGAGTTCCGGCAGGAAGAGTGAATGCGGCTCCGGTGCCCGCGACGGTGAGACCGAGAGATTCGTCGCCGTCGCTGACGGATTCCAATGTCCCGGCGAAAGCCCATGCCTGAGCCGCCACAGCGCCAATTCTTATGGCTCCGGCGTCAGGGCTTGCGAAGAACTCGGCTCCGCTGAACTCGCCTATTTCGCCCCGGTAGAGTTTCTCGCCGAGCCTGTCGTTGGCGAATTTGTTCGCGCCCGTGCCTATGACAGTAGCCTTCGAGATAGGGGAAAGCATGCCGCTTATCTGGTTGCCGGCGCGCGACGTCTCCACATACGCCACAGCCTCGGCCAAATCATTGAAGGATGTCTGGGAGACTATGGATGAATGGGCAGCCGCCACAATGGTCTTGAATACGTCGGTGTTGACATAGGAAGCGAACTTGGCTCCGTACGGGTCTTTGACCTGGCTTTCAAACGTGTTCAGCTTCAGCGTCTTCTCCAATATGTCGTATGTAGCCCCCTGCTTCTTGATGGTGACCGGAACGGGAACCTTGTCGACTTTGATGTCGAGAGTGCTCTCCACTCCCGCAAACGAAGGACCTTCGGTCACCTCGCCGTAGCCCGGAACGAAAACGCTTACAACGTCGCCGTTGCCTTCCACCAGAAGAGAGCTTAGTTTCTGCAAAATCCTGCCCCTTCCGAGAAGCGGAATATTTTGCTTGGTTGTGGCTGCAATGGTTTCAGCCACTTCTTGCGTGCTAATTGAATTAGCCATAAAAACAATCCTGAAAGCACAGCCTTGCCGCATTTCGCGCTATTGACTTATAGGCCGTAGCTTCTCATTGATGCATTGGGTCATAGCGCATGAAAGGAACGCAGCTTCGGCTGCCCGCGAAAGATTTGATAGCTCCGGCTATCGCGAACTCATCTTGCTTCAATAATAACCAAATCAAAACTCATACCGGTTCTCAAGCCAGTCCAGATGCTCCTTCCTTATCCTGATTGTTTCCTCGAACCCGGCCTTGAAATGCTCCGGCACGAACTTCCCGTACAAGTCGGCGGTTATGTCCGTCTTGCTGTGGCCCATCTGGTAGCTGACCATTTGCAGCGGGGTTTGGGCAAGCAATTTGTTCACGGCGAACGTGTGCCTTAGCCTGTGAGGGTGGATGCCCTTGAAATGGCGGCTCAGCTCCAGCGAGAAAGCGTTTCTGCTCGTCTTGAATATATTGCCTCTCTCAAGCAATTTGAGCATCGTGGGGCATGCGGGAAGGGTTCTGAAGGAGCTGGCCGTCTTCCCGCCCGACGGCTTGAACGTCCCCACTCCCTCGCCGTGAAGGGCCAGAACTCCGTTTTTCGCGCCATCGGGCTTCAGCGTCTCCAGCTCGCCTATCCTCATCCCGGTAACGAGAAGCATCAAGGCTATGTCGTGGCAAGGCGTGCCTTTGAGCTTGAGCAGCAGCTCTTTCTGAGCATCGATGCTCAAAGGCTCCACAACCTTCCTGTTCACTCCGGGGATGGCTTTGACCTTGACGTCATCCCACAGGTTCCCGTTTGGAATATAGCCGTTTTTGCAAGCCAGCCTGGCTATGCGCCTCAGCGTTTGAAGCTCGTGCTGGAGAGTGCTTGCGGAAACTTGCCTGTTCCGGTTCTTGCCGTTGCGTCCCGAACGCCATTTCAAATACTCGCTGGCAGTGCCGTAGCCAAGGTCGGAAGTCGTTCTCAGCCCGTTCATGCTGAAAAACATGGAAATCAAGTCTTTGCGATGCCTGGCTGTTTTCTTGCTCTTCTCCGTGGAGCCTTCGGCGTTCTTGCTTTCCATCCATTCCAAGGCTATTGCCTCCAGAGAGGCTTCTCTCGGCTTTTTCTCCTCATCGCTTTTCAGTATGAGCCTTTTGATTAGCTCCCGCTTTCCCTCGCTGTCCAAAGCCGCGTATTTGAGCACCAAGCTCTTCATTTCATGGCTTGCCAATCCGGCTCTGTCCCGCCCGTCTATCATGGAAATTACCAGTTCGTGCGCCTTCAGGCACTTCTTCATGAATGATTTTGAGGCTCTCGGCACGCAATAGGACAATGCGCGATAGCCTTTCGCTCGGTCTTTGATTTGACCGGTCTTAAAATCAATGCTTGCCATTCTGAACTCCGCGGTTGATTGCAAGGCAATTTCAAGACAGTGACGCGCGATTTCGCCGTTTTCTGGCTATTCCGGGAATTTCGGAAACCCCTTTTTTGAGCTGAAAAAGGCTATTTAATGGGCGATAACGGATTCGAACCGCTGACATTCTGCTTGTAAGGCAGACGCTCTGAACCAGCTGAGCTAATCGCCCTGAAAAATCAGTCG
>JGI24698J34947_10000110_pt1 | contig 28449 bp, 25 predicted proteins | sample TergutMp193P3_FD_34947 | JGI IMG/M metagenome (IMG submission 34947) | reverse complement strand
TTTGACAATATAGACAAAGGACTAAAACGCTCAAAAAAATTGCCCGACGGAAAAAAATTAACTGGCGAATACGACGTAGTTATGTACAACGGAAATACTATTGCGCTTATAGAAGTGAAATATAAAGTCAAGAAAAATCACATAGAAAACTTAAAAACTAATCAGGTAAAAATGTTCAAAGAATTGTTTCCGCAATATGCGAATTTTGATTTTTATTTGGGCATAGCAGGACTTTCATTTGAAGACAATACTGAAAAAGAAGCATTAGAACAAGGTATAGGAATATTAAGACCAAAAGGCGAAAACGTTGAAATTATTGACGACAATCTAAAAGTTTATTGAATTAAGGAAAATTTATGAGCAAATTCGACTCAAAAATGCTCGACGGACTTACGCCGTACGTCGCGGGCGAGCAGCCGAAAGATATGAAATATATTAAACTTAACACGAACGAAAATCCGTATTCGCCGTCGCCGAAAGTTGCGCAAGCGATAAACGATTTTGATTGCTCTTCGCTTAAATTATATCCCGACCCCGACGCAAGCGAATTAAAAGATGCAATAAGCGAATTTTACGAAATAAATATCGAAAATATATTTTGCGGCAATTCTTCCGACGAAATTCTTGCGATGGCGTTTATGGCGTTTTTCAGCGGAAAAAAAATCGCTTTTCCCGATATTACTTATAGTTTTTATCCCGTTTGGTGCGATATTTTTGGCGTAAAAAAGCAGATAATTCCGCTTAAAAACGACTGGACTATCGATTTTGAAAATTTTGCGAAAGAAACGGACGGAATAGTAATTTGCAATCCAAACGCGCCGACTGGAATTGCCGTGAAACGCGCGAAAATAGAAGAAGTTTTGCAAAAAAATCCAAATTCGCTTGTTTTGTGCGACGAAGCGTATATAGATTTCGGCGGCGAAAGTTGCATAGAACTCACAAACAAATACGATAATATTTTGGTCGTTCACACGCTTTCAAAAAGTCGTTGTCTTGCGGGAGCGCGAGTCGGATTTACGGTAGGAAACGCGGACTTAATTTCTTCGCTAAACGCAATAAAAAATTCATTTAATTCGTACACGCTCGACCGTTTGACGATAAAGATAGCAAGCGCCGCAATAAGAGACAAAGATTATTTTGAAAATTGCCGACAAAAAGTTATCGGAACAAGAAATATTGCGGTTTTACAACTTCGCCAAATCGGATTTGAGGTTTTGGATTCGTCCGCAAATTTTATTTTCGCAAGTCCGCCAAAAAACATAATTTCCGCTCAAAATTTATACAAAAAACTAAAAGAAAACGGCGTTTTAGTACGATTTTGGAACAAAGAAAGAATTAGCGACTGGGTTAGAATTACCGTCGGCACGGACTCTGAAATGAAAACGCTTATTGACGAAATAAAAAAAATTCTCACCAACTCCTAATGGAATTCATAAGTATTTTTTCGGTAATATCTTCGACGGCGCGCTGTCTTCCGTCGGCTTCCGATTCAGTTTCAAAATTGTATTGCCCGATGGAAACTACGCGACCCTTATAAATTTCTTTTCCGTTTTTTACGTCCAAAAATACTATGTCCGCAACAATTTCCACCGACGACGACAATATCGTCAAATTGTCTCTTGTGCCTGTGTAATCGCTTGCGGTATTTCTGTATGAAACGACGACTCCTTTTATTATCGCGTCCCCGTTTCTTGCGACGAGCGTAAGCCGTTCTCTAACGACTTTTTGCGCAAGAACTTCCGTAATGCTTTCCGCCGCGCCGTGAACAAGAGCCATATTTTCAAACAGCGGAACTTCTATCGTTTTTATGTTGCTGGGAAGCGTCGAGCCGCTGAAAGTATAAATGCAACTTGCAAAACAAAAAGCAAAGGCAATCAAAAAAAATTTCATTCCGTTTGACTTTCCGTAAAAATGTTTTCAAGGTTTTCAAACGTCTCTTCGATTTTTGAAAATTTATTAACCGTCGCATTCAGCAAATTTACGAAATGTTTTCCGTAGGGCTTATTTATTATTCTGGAATCGAGAACAAAAAGCGCACCCTTGTCCTCCGATTTTCGCAAAAGCCGCCCTGCGCCCTGCCTGAATTTAAGCAGAGTTTCGGGAAGCGAATAATCCATAAAGCCGTTTTTGCCGTCGCTTTCGGCGTTTGCGGCTAACTGTTTTTGAAGCGGATGCGTCGGCACGGGAAAAGGAAGTTTTGGAATTATAAGTATTTCGCATTCGTTACCGGGCATATCGACTCCTTCCCAAAACGAGCCGCTTCCAAGCAATACCGCGCCTCTGACTTCTTTCATTTGCCGCTGAATCCAAGCGTTGTTTCCGCTTATTCCCTGCGCGAATATAGACGGATTTTTCCCTTCTCTGCACAATTCTATGTGAACCTGTTCCAAATTTTCGTTGTTTGTGAAAAGCACGAGAATATTTTTCTGAAATTTCGCGCTAATTTCTTTTATTATTTGCGCGGTAAATTTGTTAAATTCGGGAGTGTTTATTTCGGGTGTCTCGCTTGCGACGGCAAAAAATAGATTTTGTGTAGAAATTTCGCTCGCGAATTGTTTAAGTATCGGATTTAAGTCGGAAATTCCCGTTCTTTCGGCAAAATATTCTATGTTTTTTTGCGGCGAAAGCGTCGCCGAAGTGAAAATTACCGGCTTTTTTAACTGTTTCCAAAACGGATTAAGAAAATTTTTTATGTTTGTCGTTGTTCCCGTGAGTTTTACCCATTTTTTATTCGACGGACCTTCCATCCAAAAAATATCGCCGACGGTCAGCGCTTCGCTCAAATATTTTACGTCCGCTTTTAACTGTTGAGCGGTTTTGTCCGCCGCCGAAATTTGCGCGTCTATATTGTCGTCCGCGCTAAATTTATCGCCGTATTTTTGCTTAATAAGTCGCAAAATATCGGTAAAATCGCAAATATTTAACATAATTCCTTTTAAGCCGCGAAAATTTTTAAACGGTTCGTCTTTGTATCCCAAAGTAATAATTGCGCTTTGCGAAGTCGGTTTTTCGTCGGCGTTTGCAATAAGATATTGCGAAACTTCGTCGAGAAACGTTTCGCTCGCCTTGCGAAAATTATAAACGATATGCTTTAATTTTATCACGTCGTCTATAAATTCTTGATTTTTTTCCGTCTCTTTTTCAGGAATTTCTTTTGTAATATTGTGCAAAACCGTGTGCGCGTGTTGAAAAGCGTCTATCGCGTTTGCAAGCGAATTAGTATCGACTTCGGTTTGAAGCGAATAATAGCCCGTTTCTTCTATTCTGTGCGCTTCGTCGAAAATTATCGCCGCCGCGTTTTGCGTAATTTCGTTTCCCGCAACTATGTCGCTGTAAAAAAATGCGTGATTTATTACGGTAATATTGGAAGCCATTGCGAATCGCCGCGCTTTCGTTAAAAAACAGCGGTTAAAATATTCACATTTGTTGTCGCAATGTCTGTTTTGCGTCGAAAACATATCCCAAAGTTGCTTGTTTGTTCGCCTGTTGAAAGCGTTTTGTTCGTCTATGTCGCCCGTCGGAGTTTTTTCGTACCATTTTATAAGAGGCAAAAGCGCGTTTCTTTCTCGCGGCGAAATTCCCGGCACGTTTCCCGAAATAACTTTTTCAAACGCTTTTCGGCAAATATAATTGTTTTTTCCTTTGAGAACCGACACGGAAAGTTTGCGGTCAAAAAGTTTTGCCAAAAGCGGCAATTCGGTTTTTACAAGTTGATTTTGCAACTGTTTTGTGTTTGTAGAAATTACGATTCTTTCGTTTTTTCCAAACGCCGTTAAAATGGCGGGAATTAAATATCCTATGGTTTTTCCCGTTCCCGTTCCCGCTTCTATGGCGCAAATTTCTCCACTGTTAAGCGCGGTCGCGACGGTTTTTGCAAATTCCATTTGTTCTTCGCGAAATCTGTATTTTCTTATAACTTTTCCGAGTTCGTTGTGAAAATATTTTTTCAGCGACGTATTGGATATTTCAAATTTTGCGCCGTTTGGCGACAGCGGTTTAATATTGGGAACGACCTCGTATTTCGGATTTTGCGGAATAGTGTAGCCGCTTAGAGTTCTTTCAAAAATTTTCTTTGTAAATCCGTAAGAATTGTTTGCGATTCTCGCCCGCGAAATAATGCCGATTTCTCTGATTCGGGGAATTAAATTTACCGCGATAAAGCCCGAAGCCCTTGCGTCGTCTAACGCTCTGTGCGCGTTTTCAAGCGAAATTCCAAGGTGATTCGCGACTTTCGACAGCGCGTAACCTTCTTCCAATTCCAAAATTATTCGCGACAAAATAAGCGTGTCGATGTTCCAATTATTTATTTCTTGTCCGCCGTTTCGTTTGATTTCGGCGTTTAAGAACGAAATGTCAAAATCGACGTTATGCCCGCAAATTGCAAGACGTCCTATAAATTCAATAAATTTGTCCGCGATTTCGGCGAATTTCGGCGCGTCTTTTACTTTTTCGTAGTCAATTCCCGTAAGTTGCGTAATTTTTTCGGGAATATCGATACTCGGATTTATCAGCGTAGAAAATTCTTCCGTAATTTTTCCGCCGACAAATTTTACCGCGCCTATTTCGGTAATTCTGTCGTTGTTTTTGTTTAGTCCTGTAGTTTCAATATCCACCGCGACAAAATCGGGAATTTTATTCCAACTTTGATTATTTTTATATTTCGAAAAATTTTTTTCGCGCGCGTTTTTCTCGTCGGTTTCGGCAATTTTTTGATTTGTGTTCGCGTTCTGCGCAACCGCGTTTTCTTTTGTAGATTTAGCGGTTTTTAGCGCCAAAAGTTTTTTCTTCGTATCTTCGTCGGCAAAGTCAAATATCGACATAATTATACTCTTTTCTTCATAAGTTTATCGAACGTTTCGTGAAGAACGGAAAGAATTTCCAAAGATTCGTTCATCGAAACGGTATCGCTGTTTTCTAATTTCGTGTAAATATAGTCGTAAAGCAAAAGCAGTCCCGCGGCTATTTCGTTTTCTTCTTCGCCGTCTTTTTTAACGACCGAAATAAGTTGAACAAGTATATCCTGAACGCTGTCGAGGCGATTTCGAATATCTTTTTTTTCGCCCATTATCGCTTGTCTGACCGTATTGTACATAGTTTCGTGCAAAAAAGCGACGCGATTATACTGCGGCAAAGTTTCTATTTGCATTTGTTTGTAATAAGACGAAACCGTCTTTATATCAACGCGCATTAAATATTTGCTCCACTTCTTTTTTACGGATTTTAGCGACAAATATACTAAATTTTTCGCGCAGTCCGCAAGTAAAAAGCGTTTAATGTCGGAATTTTACTAATTTAATTTTGTCCAAATATTATTTTTGCGTCGTAAAAAAAGCGCAGGAGTAAAAAAATGCAAAAAATAGATAAATCTGAAATAAAAATAATAGCGATAATACTCAGCTTAATATTACTGCCGATATTGTGGCGCGTCGGCGATTATGTCGCGATGACGCAAATCGCAAAAAAAGAAAGTGCGAAACAAGAAGAAGTTTCCCAAGACGGAACACAACGCGGAGTATTTAGAACGTATTACGGAAACGGAAACCTAAAAATAGAAAAAAATTACAAAAACGGAAATTTGCACGGAACATATAAAACGTTTTATGAAAACGGAAACTTAAATACAGAAGGGAATTATCAAGACGATGAACGGGACGGAATATGGAAATGGTTTTACGAAAACGGAAATTTAGAATCAGAAAGGAATTATAAGAACGGGAATTTGCACGGAACATATAAATGGTTTTACAAAAACGGAAATTTGGAGCAAGAAGAAAATTACAAAGACGATAAATCGCACGGAATATTTAAATCGTTTTACGAAAGCGGAAATTTAAAAACAGAGGGAAATTATAAAAACGATAATTTACACGGAGTATGTAAAGAGTTTTATGAAAACGGAAATTTGAAAAGAGAAGGAAATTACAAAAACGGAAATTTGCACGGAACATATAAATGGTTTTACGAAAACGGAAATTTAGAACAAGAAGAAAATTTTAAAAATGATAAATTGAACGGAATAAACAACTTTTTTTACAAAAACGGAAATTTGAAAAGAGAAGGAAATTACAAAAACGATAAACGAAACGGAATACTTAAAACGTTTTATGAAAATGGAAATTTAGAATCGGAGAGATTTTACAAAGACGGCAAACTGCGCGAAGTGTTGAAATACTTTTATAAAGACGGCAGAGAAGGCGGCGATATTGAAAAAGCGTCTATAAAATTATATCTTATGGGAAATTCGTTAGACGACGAAAAAGAATTTGACGAAGTGGAAAAATATTACAAAGAAGCGTTAGAAATAAATCCCAAAAACGCGGACGCGGCAAATTCTTTGGGCTATACGTGGGCAGAAAAAGGAATAAATTTAGACGAAGCGGAAAAATTATTGCTTTCGGCTTTAGAAGAAGACCCCGATAACGGTTATTATTTAGATTCTTACGGATGGGTTTTGTTTAAGCAAGAAAAATACGAAGAAGCGAAAGAACCTATTTTGCGTTCCGCCGAATTGTTTGTGGAAGAAGAGGACTACATCGTATATTTATCGTATTATCATTTGGGCGAATTGTATTTGAAATTAGACGACAAACGAGAAGCGTTAAGTTATTTTAGGAAGGCAAACGATAAATATAATTCAAAATACGAACTTATTGAAAAACGAATTAAAGAACTATCTGATGAATTTACAGATGGATTATTTGATGAATATTTTAAATCGAGGTCGCAGGAATAAGTAAAAATTGCGCGCGATTATTATTTTGTCTTTTTCGCTGTTGTAACGGGCAATAGCGCCTCCCGAATCGTCGAAAACGACAAATACGAATCTATGGAATAATATTGATACCAGCCGCAATTTATTTCGCAATTTTTCATTTTTGCGCGGGCGACTTTCGCCTCGTTCGACACAAGCCATTCGTTTATGTTCGTCTCGGTCAAATCGCAGCCGAAATCCCCGATAATATTGCACGGATAAAACAATTTTCCGTTCGGCGCGATAATCACCGAAGCCGACGAACATTTTGCGTTTTTATACGCCTTAAAAAATCCAAGCGGAGTATGAATCGTCGCGGGATATTTTTGCTTTAACTCGCGAATTTTACGCTCAAAATCATCAATATTCGGAAAGGATTTTTTTTTCGCTCCGTCCATTTCGGCGGCGGGAATTATCACGCAATTCGCTTTTATGTCAAAGCATTTTTGCACTTTTTCTTCAAGATTTTTTAAAGCGTCCTGCGTAACTACTATTTGAACCGACAATTCGCTTTTAAATTTGCTCAACTGCGGCAATAAATCAAACATTTCGAGATTGTTATGCCCCTCGTCTATCGAAACGTGCAAAAAGTCAATATTTTGACAGTATTTTTCCATATTATAATCCAAAATATTTTTCGCGCTGCTCGTAAAAAGAAGATAAAAATTGCATTTTTTTCGCGCATATTCAAGCAATTCGCCGACGTCTTCGCGCAAAAGCGGCTCGCCTCCTTCAAACGAAGTCATTAAAACGGACGATTTTGAAAGATTATCGAGAATTTTTATTATTTTTTCGGTCGATAAGTCCTTTTCGTCCGAATGCCTGTGCATATTGCAAAACGGACATCCGAAATGGCATTTTGCGGTAAGTTTCAGCGATGCGTAAAGCGGATAAATGCCGTCTCCGCCTATAAAGTTTTTCAGCATTCCTCCCGTCGCGGCAAAATACGCTTTTGGGCTTAAAATTCTCATTTTACGAACTCCAATTTCACTTCGGCGTGTCCTTTTTCTTTAATTCCAAGTTTTTCGGCGGCTCCTTTTGAGAGGTCAATAATTCGCCCTTTCGCGTAAGGTCCGCGGTCGTTTATCCGAACGATTACCGATTTGCCTGTTTGTAAATCCGTAACTTTAATTTTTGTATTGAACGCGAGAGTTTTGTGCGCCGCCGTCATTGCGTTTTGATTAAATTTTTCGCCGTTTGCCGTTGTTCTTCCGTGATAACCCGGTCCATACCACGACGCTTCGCCGCGCATTTCGTGTTTGCCGTTATTGCCGCTTTTGTCCGTCGAAGAAGTAGCGTTTTTCGTCGGACTGCTTTGGGTTTTTGTCGAATTGACAGGACTGCCTTCGCTAATATATTGGTATCTCTGCGAAGCGCAGCCGAAAAATAATATCATAAAAATTACTAAAAACGCCGATTTTCGCAAATTATTCTCCTTTTTTTGCGTAAAAATACTATTTGCCGAAAAACAAAAAAGCGCCCTACTAAAAGAGAACGCTTTTAAAAATCGACGATTATTTACAAATATCTTTTATATTAGCCGTCTTCCCATACGCCGGTATCAAGCAAATCTTTAAATCTGTTGGTAATGTCAAGTGTTCCGAGCATAATTTTTCCGTCGATAGACGTCCATTCGTCTTTCAAACACTCGTAATTTTCCCATTTGGATTCTTCCTTAAAAGCATTTTTTTATAAAAAACAAAACATATCGCGCTAAAAATACATCGTGCCTGAAAACAAAAAGCCCGGCGCTAAACCGTCTTTGCGAAATTGACACGCGATATCGAGCGAAAAAAGTTTTTTTTCTATTTTCGCGTTAATTGTCGCTCCCACCGACGCTAAAAGCCAATTTTCTCCCGAATATTCCCAAGTTCTTATTTTTTTTTCGCCGACTCCAAAAGCGTTTAAAGCGTATTTCACGTCGTTTGGCGAAAAAATTGTTCCCGTTCTTAAAATTAAAACGTCTCTGTACACGGGAAATTCAAATCCCGTGCGAAAGTACATATAGTCGTAAAAATATTTTTCGCATTCCAAAAACCAATTTAACTTCGATTCGCTTTCGATAATTACGCCTATTCCCACAAACGCCGAAGTCGGCAATTTTACGTCGACGCTTTCGTAATTGTCAAACGAAAATCCCACATTGCGAAAACCCGCCGAATATCTAAAAGATTTATGTTGCGAAAAAATTCCGACGTCCGCGCCAATGCCGACGGCGTAATTTTTGTCCCATAAAATCATTTTTTGCGATACTTGTTCGTAAATGAATTTCAGTCGAACTCCTACGTTTAATTTTTCGTAAAATTTACGCGCCAATGCCGTTTCAAGACAGGCGGAAAAAGGCGAAATATACGATTCTATTACGTCGCCGTTTTCGTTGCGCGGTTCAACTTGCCCAAAAGAAACATACGAAATCGAAGGTACCAAAACAAAGTCGTTTTCGAGCAAAAAAGACAGCGAAGAAGCGCCGTAATAAATATCCATAATAACGGGAGCAAAATCTATTGAGACGGCGGGTTTATTTATTCCCGCGAGCATTGCAGGATTTGTGCGAAGCGACAAAATATTGTCTTTTTCGCCGAGCAGAGAAATCGCGCCGCCTGCGCTTCGTGCCGAAACGGGAAGATTTACAAAGTCGAAACCGCTAACTTTGTTTAGATTATTTCCAAACGATAAAGAAAAAATAATAAATATCGCAATTATTACAATTTTCACCAAAAACTCCCCGAATTAAAGTTTGGCGAAAAATACTATAATTGCCGCGATTAAATGTATAAAAAATAGAAAATGCGGAAACTTTACGGAGAAAAGCGTTTTGCCAAATAGTATTTTCATTGTTAAAAATATGCAAAAATTGGAGAAAAAATGAAATTTGAAACGGTTATCGGATTGGAAATTCACGCGCAACTTAAAACTAAAACAAAAATTTTCTGCGGTTGCAAAACTTCTTTCGGCGACGAACCGAACACTCATTCCTGCCCCGTGTGTCAAGGACTTCCGGGCGCTTTGCCTGTGTTAAATCGCGAAGTCGTAAAAAAGGCGATTCGCGCAGGACTTGCGACAAATCATACTATTCGCAAAGAAAGCGTTTTTGCGCGAAAAAATTATTTTTATCCCGACTTGCCGAAGGGTTATCAAATTTCGCAGTTTGAACTCCCGATTTGCGAAAAAGGATATTTGGACATAGTCGCCGACGGAAATAAAAAGCGCGTCGGAATTACGCGAATCCACCTCGAAGAAGACGCGGGAAAATTGATTCACGACCAAGATATCGACTCGCTTTTTGACGCTAATAGATGCGGAACGCCGCTTATTGAAATCGTGAGCGAACCCGATATGCGAAGCAGCGAAGAAGCGTATCAATATTTAACGGGATTAAAAAAAATCCTGCAATATCTCGACGTTTGCGACTGCAATATGGAAGAAGGAAGTTTGCGCTGTGACGCCAACGTATCCATAAGACCTTTCGGCGAAACGAAACTTGGCACAAAAGCCGAACTTAAAAATATGAACAGTTTTTCAAACGTGAAAAAAGCGATAGATTACGAAGTCGAGCGCCAAACCGAACTTATTGAAAACGGTAAAATTGTTGTTCAGCAAACGTTTCTTTGGGACGCGAACAAAAATATCACTATCGCTATGCGCTCGAAAGAATCTTCGGACGATTATCGTTATTTTCCCGACCCCGACTTAACGACTTTGATTGTTACGGATAAAATGATAGACGAACAAAAGGATACGCTTCCCGAACTTCCAAAAGACAAGGAAAAGCGATTTTCCGAGCAATATTCTTTGGATAACGACGCGATTGCCGTTTTGACCGAAACGATAGAAATTGCCGATTATTACGAAAAAACCGCAAAACTTTGCGGAAACGCGAAATCGGCGAGCGGCTGGATTTTAACCGATATTTTAAAAATTCTCAAAGAAAAACAATGCGAATTGGGCGAATTGAAAACCACAAGCGAAAAACTTGCCGAAATAATAAAATTGGTACAAACGGATAAAATTTCTGCAAGCGCGGGCAAAAAAATTCTTGCCGCAGTAGAAGAAACGGGCAAAGAACCGCAAACTCTCGTCGAAGAATTGGGACTATCGCAAGTAAGCGACAGCGGCGAATTGAAAACGATAATGGAAAAAATATTTTCTGAAAATCCCGCCGAAGTCGAGCGTTTTAAGTCGGGAGACAATAAATTGACGTCGTTTTTTGTAGGGCAGGCAATGAAAGAAAGCAAAGGCAAGGCAAATCCGAAAGAAATTAACAGAATTATCGGCGAACTAATTAACTCTTGAATATTTTTTCGCGCTCATCAATTTGCTCAATTTCGCCGCTTTTTCGGTGTCCATAGAAGATAGTATTCTGCCTTTTTGACGGTCGTCGGTCATCGATTTTAGAATATCCACGCAAAGATTATCGGGAAGCGTTTCCATAATTTGCGCCGCTTCCGCAGGTTTCATCGCCTGATAAGTTTTCGCCAAACTGACAGTCGCTTTGTCTATCGCGCCGTCGTTGGGACCGTTCATAGTTTCTTCGTATTTTGCTCTTTCGTCCGCAAGGTCGGATATCGCTTTGTCGAGTCCCGCTTTTGCGGCTTCAATATTTGCGCGTTCGGTTTGCAACTCGGATTTCAAAACGTCGAGACGTTCTTGGTCGCGGTCAATTTCTTCGCTTTTGTTGGCAATGGAATTTTTTAACAGGACGTTCGACTGAAACGCTTCGGTGTTCGCTATAATAAGAGAATCCATCGTCAGATTGTTTCTTTGCATTCGCGCCGTCGTTTCAATTTCTACCATACGCGCCAAATCGCCCTTAAAAATAAGTTTCGCGTTTCCCGTGAGTAAAAGTCCGCCGAGCCACATAAGCGGAAATGAAAGCATCATCACTATTGCGCCGATAATTATTGTGTCCATCGTTTTCATTTTAATTCTCCTCTTACTTCAAACTTCTAATTCTTTCTTCGGGCGATACCAAAGAAATTATTCTCACGCCAAAATTTTCGTCTATAACCACGACTTCGCCTTTTGCCACGACTTTGCTATTTACGAGCAAATCAATCGGTTCGCCTGCAAATTTGTCTAATTCTACTAATGCTCCCGGCGCAAGGTCAAGCACTCTTTTTATGGAAACGTTCGCCCGTCCGAGTTCTATTGCGACTTCGAGTTCGATGTCCAAAAGCATATCGACGTTAATTTTTGGCGCTTTCGACGAAAATGCGTTTTCTAACGGCATAGCGCCCGGACGATTCGACGTATCCGCCGACTCTCCCGACGATACGGGATATACGGGAGCGGGTTCTTCTTTTTTTCCGCCGAAAGTCGTAAATAAATTATCCAAAAGCGTTTCGTCGGGAGAAATAAGCATTGTCAGCGGCTCGATTCCGCTTATTGTAACTTTGCAAAATCCAGTATAATCGCCTTCAAACGCTTCGCTTCCCGAATTGTCCAAAATTGCAGGCGCTCCCGCGCTTACGGATTTGCCGATTTTGCCGCCCAAATCGGTAGAAAACGCGCCCGAAATTTGAGAAAACAACTCCGATACCGCGTCTTTGCAATCGTCGGAATACGCGCCTGAGCCGTTGCCGCCGAGCATAAAATCTACTATCGAGCCGAAACTGCTTTTTGCCGCAAGAACGCGCATACTTCCTTCGCAGCCGCCCGAATACGGAACTTCCGCGATAAGATATTCCGTTCCTATTTTTTCCGCGATTCCGCTCGCCGTAATGGTGTCCACATATTCGATTTCTACGGTAACTTCGCGTCCCAAATTCGTATCGAAAACCGATTTTACGTGTCCGTCGTAATCGTTTATAATGTTCGTTAAAATTTCGCCGTTATCAATTTCGGTTTTCGTAGAAGACGTAGTGCTTCCCGCGACGCCCAGCAATGCGTCAATATCGTCTTGAGAAAGAAAATCTGTTGGCATATCGTCCTCCTAATCCATATCTTCTTCTTGTTCTTCCGGTTGTTCGCTGCTACTGTATTTTACGGACGTACCCGGAACTTCCGGCTCTATTATTTCCGTAACCCTAATCGCCTTTTTGCGCCCGACGATTCCGCTTTTTCCCGTCATTTTGCTTTTGCCGCCTATCTGAATAATCAAGTCGTCGTCTTTTTGTTTGTCCAAACACAAAATATCGTCTTTTTCCAATTGAAGCAAATCTCTAACCGTAAGTTTTGTCTGCCCGATAAGAACCGAAAGCGGAACGTGCAATTCCTGAATTTCTTCTTCCATAACCATTCGAGTTTGCGCGGTCGTTTGAACTTTCGTCGTTATCCAACTTTCAGAAGTCATAAAAGTGAAAAGTTTTTCAATAACTCTATGCGGAAAACAGATACTCATCATCCCCATACTTTTTGAAATTTGCACTTCAAATGTTATAAGAATTACCGTTTCGTTTGGCGGCGCAATCTGAATAAACATCGGATTTGTTTCAAAATTCGTAATTTTCGGCGAAAAATCGCCCATATGTTCCCACGAATTTGCCAAGTCGTCAAGTCCGCGCGAAACTATGTTTCTTATTACGTTTTGCACTATTGGCGTCAATTCGTTGTTGTTCACGAACGGTTTGCCGAAGCCGCCGAAAAGTCGGTCTATTATCAAAAACACAAGCGACGGATTTATTTCAAAAATCGCGGTGTTTTCTATCGGTTCCATCCGAAAAAGGTGAATGCAACTCGGATTTGAAATTGACATAATAAATTCGGAATACGTAAATTGTTCCACCGACGCGACTTTTATTTCCACAAGAGTTCGCAAATAGTTTGTCAGCGTATTTGAAAACTGCCGCGCATACGATTCGTACAAATTCTCCAAAATTCGCATTTGGTCTTTTGAAACGCGGTCTGGACGTTTGAAATCGTAAAGATTGAGCCGTCTTTCGCTGTAATCTTCGTCGTCGTCGTTGTAGTCGTAGTTAAAAAGCCACGCGGCGGTACTTGCTTGCAATTCTTCTTCGGTCGTCGTCGCGATACTGGCGGAGGGAGCCGCAGGAACTGCCGCCGATTCCGGAAAATCAACGCCGCTTTCTACTTCGTGAAGAAGCGCGTCTATTTCCTCTTGTGATAAAATTTCGCTCATAATTCCCTCCCGTTTCCTTTTTCAACTTACAAGCCACTTTTCAATATACACGTTTGACAATCTGCCCGCGCTTTGCGGTATCGTATTGTTTAATTCCCTTAAAAGATTTGTCCGAACTTCGTTTTGAATGTTTGAGTTTTGCGTAATTTGGTCCAAAGTAAGCGTGGACAAATAAGTTAAAATAGTGTTTTTCAACTGCGTTTCGTTTACCGCAAGTTGCGCCTCTAATTTTTGGTTCGCTTTACTTTTGCCGTCGTATGCGATAGCCAAAGTTACGAGCAGAAAACGACCGTCGGAACCTACGATATTTACGGTAACGTCCGTAAATTTAGTGCCGTAAACGACTTCGTTTGCGATGTCTATTCCTCCCGCCTGTACGGGTTCGGGAAGTACGCTCTGTTTGGGGGCGTCGTCCTTGTTTGCCATTTGACTCACCAAAAAAATTCCCCCGCCTACAAGCAACACTTGCACCACTAAAAGCGCGGCTATAATTAAAACGATGTTCGGTCCCGCTTTCGCTTCGGGTTCTTCTTTTGCGCCGTCTTCTTTTTCGCCTTTTTCGTCAGCCATTTTTTCCTCCTTGAATTTTTATTACGTAATTTATATTCAAAAACTATGCCAAAATATACTTTTTCAATCTACTTTTCTACTTTTTCAAGATATTCCACAAAAATTTCTATGCGTCTGTTTTCTCTTCTTCCCTGTTCCGTATCGTTAGAAACAATAGGACGAAACTCGCCGTATCCTACCGCTGAAAGTTTTTTCGGGTCTGCGCCGTCTTGCGTCATACTTCTTACGACCGCGACCGCGCGAGAGGCAGATAATTCCCAGTTGGACGGAAATTTTGACGAAGCGATAGGCACGTTGTCGGTATGTCCTTCCACGCGAATTTCGCGGCTGGGCGTTTCGTTTATTATTTTCATAACGCTTTGTAAAACTGCGTTAAATTCGGGTTTTAATCTGTCGCTTCCCGGGTCGAAACTTACTCTGTCGGATATTCTTATGGCGATTCCCGTGTCGGTAACTTGTACTTTTACCGCTTCTTCTTCGTTTTCTTTTTTCACGACTTCTTTTATTTTTGTCGCGGCGTCGGCGGCTATTCTTTTGTTTTGCGCGTCGCCGCCGAGTCGCGGAGTAAGCACTTGCTGATGAATGGCAACGGTGGGCAAACTTGTCAAAACGCCGTTAAACGCCGCCTGAAAAGACGCTGCTGCCATTTCAAATTTTTTAGCGTCGGGCGTCATCAAGGCGAACAACATCACAAAAAAGCACATCAAAAGCGACATCAAATCGGAATACGAAGTCATCCATTCGGGAATTTTTTGTTCGCAGGGAGGGCATTTTACCTCTTCTTTTACCTCTTCCTTTTCCTTTTTTTTCTCGTCAGCCATATTTTTCTCCTATCTCTTCTTTATCGCTTTTATTCTGCTCATAGGGTCAAGACACGCGGCGAGTTTTTGTTCGACGATTCTTGGGTTGTCTCCCGCTTGTATGGACATTATTCCTTCCACCATAATATTTTTAATAAGTATTTCTCCTTTAGATTTCGCTTTCAGTATCCTCGCCATAGGATTAAACAAACAGTTTGCCATAAGCGCGCCATACACGGACGTAAGAACGGCGATAGCCATATTGGGTCCCAAAGTTGAAATATCCGACATTTGTCCTAACATCAAAACGAGTCCCACAAACGTTCCTATCATTCCCATAGCGGGAGCGAGAGCCGCCAGATATTCGAGTAAACTTGCGTTTTCTTCGTGCCTGCTTTCGATTCCCGAAATATCGGTTTTAAGAATATCGCGTATAAGTCCGGGGTCAGTGCCGTCAACCGCAAGTTGAATGCCCCTTTTAAGAAAATCGTCCGTAACTCTTGCGACGTTTCCTTCCAAAGCCAAAATGCCTTCTTTACGCGCTTTTTCCGCAAATTCCACAAGAAGTTTTATGGTCGCGGTGGGGTCTCCTTTGTCGGCGGCTAATATTTTCATAATAACGCTGGGCAATCCCATCATTCTTTTTAGCGGATATGACGCAAATCCTCCCGCGATAGTCGAAAATATCACAATTTGCGCCGACGGTATGTCTATAAAAGCCATAAGGTTTTGCATATTTGCAAAAGAATCCGACATAGCCATTAAGACCATCGTAAACATTACGCCCATAGCAATCGCTGTTACCATTTTTCTTCTTCCTCACTTTTTTTGTTGACTACTCTTAACGTTCCGCCGCAGAATTTTCTGTATTCAAGCGCCTTTTGAACTACTTCGTCAACACTGTTTTTTACTATATAATAACTTCCCGTATAGAGTCGTATATGCGTATCGGGAGTCGCTTCTACCGCTTCTATTAAGTCGGCGTTCAGTATAAACGGTTTCCCTCGCAACGTTTCTAAATTTATCATAATAAAAGTTCCTTTGCGACAATTTGCATAAAAATATAATTTTTGCCAATAAAAAAAGGGGGAATAAAAATAATTCGCGGCGCATAATTCAGGAATTTTTATGTAATTTGCGCCGCGAATTATTTATTTACGCTATCTGACTAATTGTACGAGTTCTTGCAACAACTGGTCTGAAGTCGATATTACTCTCGCGTTTGCCTGATAACCGCGCTGGGTCGTTATCAAATCGGTAAATTCGGTCGCCAAATCAACGTTGGACATTTCTATTGCCCCCGGTTTTATCGTAGAACTCGTTCCTTCGCCCGGCGCAAAAAGCGTTCCTTCGCCGGAATTGTTCGATTCTGCCCACATACTGTCGCCGATTCTCAAAAGTCCCGCCGGATTGTTAAATTCCGCCAAAAGCACTTTCGCTATCATTTTCGATACGCCGTTCGTGTAAATTCCGCTAATTTCGCCGTCTTCCGAAATAGAAAGTTCCGACAATTTGCCCATAGGATAACCGTCCTGATGACTTGCGGCGGTAGTCGTAGGCGATTGGAACTGCGTTATTCCCGTAAACAAACCGTTTTCGCCTACTCTCAATCTCAAATCGACGTTGGCGGAACCGTTTCGCGGATTGAATATAAAGGACGTAGTATCGTCGTCGAATATCCAAGAAGCGGGGCTTCCGTCTTCCGAGAAAGTAACTTTTCCGCGATTTCCGCTGACTATCCATTCGCCGTCTTTGGTGCTTAACTCCCAAAGCCATTCGCCCGGTTTTCCCGAATGCGTAAATGTCATCACGACCGTATGAGCCGAACCCGATTCGTCAAAAACTTCTATTGCGGTCGAGCGAACAAGCGTGTCTCTTGCGTGCTGAATTGGCGTATCTATCGCGTTGGCGTTAAAGTTAGACGGGTTTATCTGGTTGTTATTGCTGTTTCCTGCAATAATGCCCAAACCGCTAATTGCAAAAGCGTCGCCTAATTGTCCGCGAATTATCAAACTTCCCACAGGAGCGCGAGTATCGCCGGCGGCGGCTGTGTTTATTTCTATGGAAGGTATTTTTGAGCCGTCGGTATTTGGAACTTCATCGGGCAAGCGAAGCATAGTTTGAATGTGGTCCATAAGCATTTTCATTGTAGTGGCGGGTCCGGGACTTCCGGGTTCGCCGTCGGAGTAAATAAGACCCGTATCCGCTCCCAAAGGAAGGTCGCCGATAGTTCCCGATATTTTTATCGGGTCGCCGTTTTCCAAATTAAGCGCGCGTCCGCGAGAATCAAGGATGTCTTTCAACTCTGTGGCTTCCGTTACCGCGCCAAGCGTTTTTCCGTGCGCGGGAATACCCGTTGGCGTACTACCTGTAAGAGGTCCAATCCACTGAAAGGCGTTTGATACATAACCGTCCGACGTAGGTCTCGTAGTATTGTTTACAAAAAGGTTTGTCGGAGTGCCTGTTACGTCATTTATATAGATTCGTCCGTCGCCACCGACCGCTACCTCTGCGGGTTCGCCGTTGGAGTTCAAAGCGTACTTAATAGCGCCCGCCAAACTGTCAAGGTCGTGAACGATAAGCGGGTCGCCAGTGAGATTTTCGCTTCTTACGGAAAAATCCACAATATGCTCGACACCGCCGGAATCTTTAAAAGTAACGCTAAGTATGTCCATTTCCTGTATGTTAAACGAATTTCCGTTTTCGTCGTAAAGTCCGGTAAGAAGGTCGTTTCCTACTCCGTATTTAAGCCACGCTTGCGTGTTGACCCAAGTTCCGCGACCGCCGCCGTCGGCGTCGAGGTTACAAACGTATTCGATGTTTTGAGTCGCTTTCGGCGGCGCTTTTTCTCCCCAAGGAATTTGTATTGCTCCGATTGTCGCGTTGTGCGGTATTTTTCCTTCGACGTCTGCCGTAAGTCCTTGCAAGAACCATCCGTTGCTTCCCGATACCAAATATCCGTTTGCGTTTAACTGCAACGCGCCGTTTCTGCCGTAAAATCTTCCGCCGCGTCCGTTAGAAAACGCGAAAAATCCTCTTCCTTCTATGGACAAGTCCGTAATCTGTCCCGTAGTTTGCAATGCTCCTTGGTCCATAATATTGTCTATTGAACCGACGGACATTCCAAGTCCTATTTGCAGCGGATTCGTTCCGCCCGCGCCTGCGTTTCCTGCGGGACGGGTCGCTCCCCGCAGCATTTGCGTAAATCCTTCTTTAAGCACAACTCTTTGAGATTTATACGCCTGCGTATTTACGTTTGCGATGTTGTGGGACGTAACGTCCATTTTCAACTGGTGATTTCTCATCCCGTTAATACCCGTGTAAAGTGACCGTATCATAATAATCCTTCTTTCTTTTTTCGCCGCAATGAAAAAAAATCAGTCAATCTTTTTTTTCGAATGTCCCCGAAACTTCGTTTCACGGTCCGACATTAAATTATTGCAGCGGAGTCAATGTTTGTAAAAACGTTTTCCTTAAAACTTTCTTTGTCTATTGCGGTAACAACCGTCTTGCTTTTAACATTTACGATAAACGCGGAGTTATCGGTAAATATCAAAGCGTCCTTTCCGCCCTTAGAAGCAACGTTTGCGACAGCGTCGTTTATTTTTTGCTTCAATTCCTTGTTTATTTCAATTCCCCTGCTCTTTATTCTGTTTTCCGCGTGCGCGGAGAATTTTAACTCCTGCGGGACAACTTTTTCTTTCAACAAATCGCCGAAACTTATCCCTGTTCCCCGATATTGCTGAACTTTTACGTGTATGTCGCGCGAAATTCCCGCTACGTTTTCTTCGCCGACCTTCCCGACGTTCACAATTAACCTCCTTCAATCAAACAATAGAACATAAAATCCTCCTTTTTTTTAATTTTTTTAATTTTTTTACTAAAAACCGTTTTAACTTTTACGCCGCTTCCTGTTTGGGTTTCGGCGCGCTCAATTCCATAATTCTCGAAGCGTTTATAAGTTCCCCGCCGACGTTTAACATCGGAATTCCGCCGTTGCTTTTTGTTACGCCGTCTATTGTTCCGCTCTTGTAGAAATAGGCGTTTGCGTTGTGCTGTTTGTCTATTTCAATAGTATAAACGTCGGAGGAGTTGTAACTTCTTTTGTCTATTTCAATTCTGCCGCTTTTATTGACTTCTATCGTTTCCTGCACTACTCCGTTTTTGTCTTTTATAAGAAGTTTAGCCGTCTGCATTCCGCCCAAATCCAAATCAAATAATATCTGGTCGTTTGGTTTCGGCGTATATGTTACCTTTTCTATGCCGCCTAATTTTACGTCGTAACCGATGAGAGAAAGCGCCTGTCCCATAGACAAATCCGAATATGCGTCGCCGCTTGTAGCCGACGGATGTTTTACTTCCAAAAGGTCTCCGACGGGAAGTTCTTTTCCCGAAACGCGCACGAATGTTTTTCCGTTTGCGTCGTATCTTATTCCCGTAACGAAATCTTCTACAAAACAATAAAGCGACGTGTCGTTTTCCTGTCCCTGTATGATAAGATTGTATTTATCCGTCGGCATTTTTTCGCCTTTGTCGTTTTTTCCGTCCCAAGTAAATTCTACCGCGTTTGTATCGTCTTTGCCTTCAAGTTTTATCGACTTTATTACTACTCCGTCGCCGTCTACTATGCTTACAATCGCGCTTGGATGTTCTCCCAAATGCGCCTTAAACGTTCTCGGTTCGGCGTTGGAATAATGGTCAAACGTATTTTCGCGAAGACGTACTTCTTTTCCTACCAAAGCGACGGAAGCCGCGTTTGTCGTGGATAAAGAATTTATCGTCTGCAAATCCATAGAATCGTTAAACGTTTTGGACATTTCCTGCATTGCCGATTCCATAGAAGTCGCGCTTTCGAGTTGCGAAAACTGCGCGAGTTGCGCCACAAATTCCGTGTTTTCCATAGGCGAAAGCGGGTCTTGATATTGCAGTTGAGTCGTCAAAAGTTTCAGAAAATCCATTTTCCCCATACCTTCCTGCTGCTTAAAAAGTCCGCCTTCGCGGTCGCCCGTTATTTTGGTCGTATATAGTCCGTCTTCGCCGACTCCCGCCGTAACCGAATACGGTTCGTAGTTTTTTTTCAGCGAGTCGATTGTTGATGTTAAAGCCATTTTTTACCTCCTTGTTTTTAATTTTTTCTAAATTTTTACGCAAAAAATTCAAACGAATTTGTTCCGTATCTTCTTCCCGTATCGACGCCCAATTCAAACTGCGATTCGTCCGTCATTACGCCTTCTTCGCCGTTGAAACCCGTTTTGTTTTGTGCGCGAATTTTTGCATTGTGCAGTTTTTCCTGCAAATCCCGCGCCTCGTTTTCGCCGACGTTTACGTCCAAAGAGCCGGCTGATAAATTTTGCTTGTCAAGCGCTTCTTTGAGTTGTTGCAAATTCTGTTCTATAATGTTTTTTACCTGCAAATTTTCAACGTTTATCTTTGCCGAAACGACGTTTCCGTCGACTTGAATCGTAAGTTTTACTTCGCCCAATTTTTCGGGATTAAGCGTAAGCGAAATTTGATGCGAGCCGTTTTTATTCGCCGTACTCAATATCGTTTTTTGAACTTGCTCTATTATTTCCTTTTCAAAAAGTTTTATAAATCTCGGAGAAACGGACTGAATTTCGCTTGCGTCGCTAAATTTGCTCGCTTCTATAGAAACGCCGTCCAAAGCAATCGGCGAGGCGATGTTTGCCTCCGTCGAGCGAATTATGGAATCCTTTATCGGCGAAACGAATTCGTTGTTCAAAACGTCGTTTGCTTTTGCCTGCGCTTGCGCTTCGTTTTTCGCATAATGTTTTTTTGCGCTTGCTTTCGTTTCTGGAACTTCCGCAGATTTTACGTCGCTTTTAACTTCCGCGCTAACTTTTGTTTCCGTTTTTGTTTTCGCCATTGTTTCGCTGTTTTCAAGCGTAGACGTCGATTTTACTTCCGTTTTAATTTCCGTTTTCGCTACCGTATTTGCCGCTGTTTTTGTTTCCGATTTTGTTTCCGTTTTAACTTCTACTTTCGTTTCGGTTTTCGTTGCTGTCTTAACTTCGGTTTTAATTTCGGTTTTTGTTTCGCTTTTAACCTCTACTTTCGTTTCGGATTTTACTTCCGTTTTCGCTTCGGTTTTCGCTTTCGCTTTGCCCGTTTCTTTAATCTCCGATTTCTTTGCGCTTTCTTTTGCGATTTCGTTTGCCGCTTCTTTTGCGACTTCTTTTTCCGTTTTAATTTCGGCGTTTACCGATTTTTCTTTTGCGATTTCCTTGTTTTCAACATTAACTTTTACTTCGGTTTTAATTTCGGCTTTTTCGGCTTTTTCTTTCGCGACTTCTTTGTTTTCAGTTGTTTCAACAGCAATTTTCGCTTCTTTAATTTCCGTTTTAGGCGTTTCTTTAATTTCGCTTTTAATTTCCGATTTAACCTCTTTCGCAATTTCTTTTTTAAGTCCGTTAAGCGCGTCGATTACGGGCGCTTTTACTGCGTTTTCGTTTGCTTTATTTATCGTATTTGTATTTTCCGCATTTTCAGTTTCTACTTTTGCGCTTGAATTTTGTACCGTACTCATCGCTTCTTTAAGACGTTCCACAACGTTTTTAATTTCGCCCGTTTCGCTTTTAACGTTTTCCTGCGACAAAATACTTTCCAAACTTTTCGGTAAAATTTGTTGCGCGGGAGTTTTCTTTTCCAAATCCGCCGCAAAGTGCAAACCCGTATTCGCTTCAATTTTTGGACTTATTTTCATCGCCTCTTGCGCGACTTCTTCCGTAATTCCCAATTCCGCAAAACTCAATTCCAATTTCAAAGTTTCCTGTTGTAAATATTGCCCCGTCGCAATCGCCTGTTCGGGATTATATACGTTTCCGCGATTTTCAAGATTTTCGTTTTTTATTCCCGTTTCCAAAAACGCGTCGCTTATGTCCTTAAATATTACAAGCAATTCGGCAAGTTGTTCAATAACTTCTCGCGGCATTTCTTCTACGTCAAAATTTACCATCGGCAAATTCGTGTCTATGTCCAAATTCAAAAGTTCGCTTACAGAGCGCAAAACTTCTTCTATGTTTTCTACCGCGTTCATTTTCATATCGAAACCGAAATCCTGCGCGTTTATCAAATTCGTTTCGACGACCGAAGAATTTACGTTTTCAACTTCTACTGCAAATTTTGCCGCTTGCGCGTCTACAATTCCTTCGACTTCCGTTTTTGTCGTCGGAATATATTTCGCAATTTTTTGTTCAAACGATTTTGCCGCGCCGTTTTCCTGCGTTTTTGTTTCCGCGTTTGTTATGGAATTAAACGTTTCTTTGAAATTTTCTTTTTCGTTTGCGCTTGTCGTTTCGGCAGTTTTGCCTTTGAGCGCGTTTGCGCTTCTTGCGTCTGCGACCGATTCAAAAAATCCGTTTTTCGCGTTTTCTGTCTGTCTTATCATAATGAAGTTCCCTTCTCCAAAATTTTTTTTACAGTTAATTACAGTTTTTACTTGCAATTATTATGCCAAATTTTGTTTTTGTGCGAAATTTTAAGTTTTGTGAAGGAATTTTTTTTGTTTTGCGGTTTTTTGTGGGAAATTATTGCCGAATATTGTAAATTTATGCGTTTTTTAGAAAATGAAAATAAAAATAGGAGAAGAATAACGCTTATCTTTCTCCTATTTTTTTGTTTTTTTTGTAAAAATTTATTAACGAAGTTCCACAGTCAGCGATACTTCTTCGTTTCTTCCGTCTCGCGTGGAAACCGTTCCCGAAACCGAATAAGTTCCCGGTCTAACGGGTTTTCCGTGAAGATTTGTAATATCCCACGAACCGACATTGCGTTTGTTTTGTCCGCCTTGTCCCCTGTCGCTTACGGTTACTCTTTTCACGAGATTTTTATGCGAATCGAACACGCGCAAAACACCGTCGTTTATTTTATTGCCTTCGCGATAAAAATACACCGTGCCAGACCGCTGTCCCGACGCTTCGTATTCGTAAGAAAGTGCGCTTTTTTTAGCCGCGGCGTATGCGACTACCGGTCTGCCGCGTTTATGCGGAGTCGCAAGCGCCTCTCTATAAACGGTAAGCAAACTGTCGGGAGCGTTAAATTCTTGTGGGAATTTTGTTTTTGCAATTTCCATATCGGCAATGGCTAATTCGTATTCGCCGTTGTTTCCGTAAGCGATTGCTCTGTTAAAAAGATAATCCGCGTCGTCGGGAGTTAATTTAAGCGCTTTTGTGAAATCCGATACCGCGCTCGAAAAATCCTCTTTTTTGTTGTACGCAAGTCCTCTGTTAAAATAATTCATAGCGAGTTTCGGCTCTAATCTTATAACTTCCGTATAATCGGCGATGGTTTTGTCGTATTGAGCAAGTTCGTCGTAGGCAAATCCTCTCCATCGATAATATTCGGCGGCTTTCGGATGAAGTTTTATCGCATCCGAAAAATCCGCTATCGCTTTGTCGTAATTTTTTTGGTTATAATGCGACATACCGCGATTATAATATCCGTCCGCGTCGAGGTCAGTTGCTTTTTCGTTTGCCGCAAAAGCCGCCGACAACGCCGCTTGCGCCGCCATAAACGCCGCTTGCGTTTCTGCCGAAATTCTTGCCGCTTCAGCCGCCTGATTTGCCGCCGCTTCTTCCGCCGTTATTCTTGCCTCTTGCGTTGCAAATGCCGAAGTCGCTTTGTCGTCTACCGTTATGGTTCGCGATACGTCGCTTGCGGGACAACCGACCAACAAGGCAATGTTTTCATACGTATTCGCCGACGTTCTTACAAACGTATACGCAAGGTCAATGGATTTTCCATTTACCAAAATTTCGCGAAATTCGTCCTGCGGATTTACTTCTACCGTATTTACGGTATACGGCGCGCCCGGAATTTTGTCGCCGCACGGCTCGCAAAAATCTACAATAGTTTTGCGTTTTGTAAGAACTTCAAACGCTTTTTCCGCCTGTTTCGGCGAAATAAACGCGCACTGGTCGGCGTTTACGTTCGTCGCGGTCATTAGGCAGCCGACCGCCGCCACTCCCAATACTTCAACCGAACTTTTAAAACCTTTCATAAGAACTCCTTAATACAGTTTATTGTTAAAACATAAATTCCTTTTTTCATTTAGAGTATCTCGCTTTCGCGTTTGATACAAAAAATTTGTAAAAATTGGCAAAATTTTACTTTTACCAATTTATTTTTACTATTCCGCTCTGGCAGGAACGGAAAATTCGCCTTCTCCACATTCATTTACCGCGCTTATTTTATACCAAGATGTATCGGTGACTCCGATTGCTCTGTCTTCCCAAAACGTCGTTGTCGCGGGTATATTTGCGAGTTGCCTATAAACGTCGTTTTCGCTATCGGCGCGATAAACTTCGTAAGAATCGGCATTGCTCGACGGATTCCACTTAATATAATTGTAGGTAGTATCTGCTGAAACCGTAACGTTTGTCGGCGCGGAAGGCGGTTCGCAATTTTGAGGATTTTGAGTCCAACGCGCATACATAGTTAAATTTTGTGTAACGACGTAACTATCTCCCGCATTTCCGAAAAACGTTCCGCCCGAAGCCGCGCTGTACCAGCCATCAAAAAAAACGAAGCCAATGCGAGTTGTGGCAGGAAGAATTATGCTTGTGCCGCTCGTCGCCAATATTGGAAAGCAGTCGCTTCCGCCCTGCGAATCAAAAGTGATTGTGAATTGTTGAGAAATTGGTGTCCAATGCGCATACATAGTTACGTTTCCCGTAACCGTGTATCTGACTCCGTTTTTGCCGAAAAACGTTCCGCCCGAAGCCGCGCTGTACCAGCCGTCAAAAGTGTAACCTTCGCGAGTAGTTAAAGGAAGAGTTATGGCGATTCCACTCGTCGTAGTTATTGGAGAACAAGCGGTTCCGCCCTGCGAACTGAAAGTTACGGTGAATTGTTGCGAAACGACTCCCGCGTCCGTATTCAAATACGGATAACCGTCGTTTGTAGAGGAATTTATTGCCCAAACGCCGCCAAAATTCCAGTCCAAATAAGTGGGTTGTTTTTTCATATCGGCGGTCGTTTTTGGCGCGCCTTTTGTCGAATCCTGTCTGCCGCTCGTTTCTTTGTTGTAATAGCAATTTACTATTGGACTGCCACCGTCGTTTCCGCCGACGAAGCCGCCAAGTTTTTGCGTTTTCCCCGAAGTTGCCCCAGTGGAATAGCAGTGATTTATAGCCGATTGATGCCCCAAACTTACTCCCGCAAATCCGCCGACGTAATCGTTGCCCGATACGCTACATTTTGAGTATGAATCGTATATTTTGCCGCCGTCGTTATATCCGACTAATCCGCCAACATAGTCGTTTTTGCCTTCTACTTTTCCTGTTGTGTAGCAGTTTCTAATTTCGCTTAATCTGCTCAAGCCGACTAATCCGCCTACGTTGTTTTGTCCGCCGACGTATAAATTTGTTACTCCAAGATTTTTTATTGTCGCGCCTTCTATCCAGCCGAAAAGTCCCGCGTCTAACATAGTGTTCGTATTTACATAAACATTGCTTATTGTAAAACCGTTTCCGTCAAACGTTCCTTTGAAAGGACGATGCCCGTCTATTTGGCGGCTTCCTATCGGTTGCCAATCGTATCGTTTGTCGCCGCTTTTATCTTTGACCGCGAGAGTAATATTTGCGCCGAGTTTTATAGTTTTGCCGACCATATTGCGACCTTTTTCGACCAATACCGACAAGCCGACTAATTCTTCCATTGTGCTTATTGTGTAATCGTTGCCCGCAAACCTATACCAGTTTGTGTCGGGAACTATGCGTTCAAAGCCGTATGCGCCGTCGTCGGTTTCTTTTTCGCCGCAACCGACAACGAGCAGGCAAAACGCCGCAATAATAAAAAATGTTTTTTTCATATCCGTAAAATAATATATTTACGGTGGGCGTTTGTAGATATATATAAATATTTGAAAAAAAATTTGAATATTTTTCAAAATATACTTGACTTTCGCTTGTCAAGTATATTATATTATCGCTGAATACTTTTCAACCTTTTTTCAAAGAGGATAACTTTGATGACGGATTTAAGAGAAAATATAAAAGAGGCAAATGGAAACGCTTACAAATTCCGTAACGGGGACGTTCGATTAGACGAGGTAGTCGAGCGAAATGGCGGCAAATTCTCGGTTTCTAATATAGACATACTTCTTGACGCTTCGTGGAGAACAACAAATGGCAAAAGAGAAAACGTTTAATGCCCTTTTTAGTAGTATTAAAGAAGCAATAATCGCAAGCGGAAGCAAACATTCAGATAGATGGTGTGGTATGCTTGACGCGTACAAGCAAAAATTTTTTTCAACATACAGAGAAATAAACTACTACGTAAAATCTAATTTTATGGAAGATACGACCGCGCCGTTAGATAGACACAAATGTTCGGCGTGTTTTATGATTGCCGCTATGATGTCTTTCAAAACCGCAGAACAATCGCTCGAAAGAGAGGCGATGGCTATTTGTATAGGTTTAACCGTATTACGGACATTCATAAATGATAAGCGCGATTCTTCGGACGCGGCGTTGTCTGCGTTTTTGGACAAAAGAAACGGCAGTTTTGTAATGCCTGATTGTATTTGCGACGAACACAACTTTATTAAGAATTGGGCGTCTGAAATACATTGGGCGTACAAACAATATGAATTTGTTCTATCTTTGGCTAACGAACTTTTTTTAATTGAAACTTTTAATAAGAAAGAATTAGAGATTGAAATACTGAAACAAGGAGATAGCAAATGAAAACTAATTTTACCACCCCCGCATAAGTCGTTGTTTTGCAGGGAGTTGCGAGAGTTTGACAAAGTAATCAAATTCAAATTTACAAAGCGTTAGGAAATTAAATATATAAAGAAAAATTTAACTTTATTTTTCCCGATTAAGCGGCTCTACGTGAATTGTCGCGGTCATATCGAATTTTTTTTCATATCCATAAAATAATATATTTACGGTCGTTAGTAGTTAAAAAAAATCATTGTAGTTAAACATTTCCCATTCGCATACTTTTCCAAACAATCCGGGAAGTTTACCCGTATTGTCATAAGTCCACGGGTCTTTCTCTCCTTCGTCAAATGTAAAAAGGTTTTTGAAAAATCCCGGCGCGGAAATTTCCGCTTTATCCATACCTTGCCCGTCAATATGCCATCCGGTATTACCGACATCTTCTTTTGGAGAAGTAACGACGATAACTTCCATTCCATTCCACGCTATATTCCCCGAAAGCGAGCTGAGCGTAACTCCCGCTACGCGTCCGACGTTTTCATCGCCGCTTACGCTTGGATTAAGCGCGGCGCATCTACTCATACTGGAGTTGCCGCCAAGAACGTCTACAATACCTCCTACGGAATTATTGCCGCCGTTCACAACGCCTGTCGAATAACAATTTACAATTCTGCCGCCGGTAATCGTTCCTACTACGCCGCCGCTGCGTACGCTACCGCTAACTTCACAAGTGGAATAACAGTTTTTAACTCTGCCGGTCTGAACCCGTCCGACCACTCCGCCGACATAGTCAAAGCCGCTTATTTTTCCCGTTGAATAACAATTTTCAACTATATTGTCGCCGCTATATATCCCCGCAAGCCATCCGACGACGGCGCCGACATACCAACTTCCTTTGATATTTACGTCTTCAAGTCCCAGATTTTTTACCTTGCCGTTTTGTACCGCGCCNAAAAGTCCGCATCCGTCGGCAGAGTTNTTTATATACAGTCCTCTTATTTTTTTGCCTTTGCCGTCAAACACGCCCCTGAAATCCCATATAGGTTGCCATCCCTTGCCGTCGTTATAATTCTCGTCGTATTGCGAAAGGTCAATATCGCCGCCTAATTTGTAATACACGCCCTCTTTTTTATCTCCGCCGTTTACTTCCTCCGCCAACTGCAACAACTGCGCCGCCGTATTGATAACGAACGGATGACGTTCTGTTCCGTTTTCAATTTCAGTATCGTCGTCGCCGCACCCTGCAAAAAACATAACGCACATCGCAAATACTGAAAAAACTAATTTTTTCATAAACACCCCCATTTTCCTTTTAACTTTTCACTTCCGATTAAGCGGCTCTACGTGAATAGTCGCAATAATAAAAAATAATGATTTTTTCATATCCGTAAAATAATATATTTACGGTGGGCGTTTGTAGATATACATAAATATTTGAAAAAATGTTGAATATTTTACAAATATCCTTGCGCAAATTGAAAAGGAAAACGTATATTATTGTGCGTATGATTTTAGCAACAAAAATATAAGTTAAGGAGTACCGCAAATGAAAACGAATTTTACCCC
>JGI24698J34947_10000109_pt1 | contig 28629 bp, 21 predicted proteins | sample TergutMp193P3_FD_34947 | JGI IMG/M metagenome (IMG submission 34947) | reverse complement strand
AGGTGAAAAAATTACAGGACTCATACGATAATATGGCTGCAACCCGCCAACGGCGGTTTGTAGCCATGGTCGGCGACGGCATCAACGACGCGCCCGCGCTGGCACAGGCGGACATCGGTATCGCGATCGGCAGCGGCACGGATGTCGCGATGGAAAGTGCGGACATCGTTTTGATGAGAAGCGATCTGGCGGACGTGGCGACCGCAATCAATCTGAGCAAGCGCACAATACGCAACATCAAGCAGAACCTTTTCTGGGCGTTCGGCTACAATGTGTTGGGCATTCCAATCGCCGCCGGCGTCCTGTACGCCTTTGGCGGGCCGCTCCTCAACCCCATCTTCGCCGCCGCCGCCATGAGCCTCAGCTCTGTGTCGGTTTTGTCCAACGCCCTGCGGCTAAAGCGGTTTAAGCCGTGATGGGGGAGCAGGGGAATAGGGGAGTAGAAAGCCGCGGACAGAAACAATGGAAATAAAAGAATTACGAATTGATGATATCAATGAAAATTTTCTTGGCGGTTTCATTTTTGTGGTATATGACAATAATAAACTAATCACGTTCGCGAATTAAAAATACACATTCCGGCAAATACCGCAGAGGATTCATAAATTTTCTACCGGAAAGCCGGCTTTGTAGACGCGGAGGAAATATATTAAGACGAAAATGAGCAACAGCATAGACAAATGGAAAATATCCTGTAAATCCCTTATTCCCCTAATCTCTCTTTTCTGCTATTGTAACCCCATGACAGCAGACGAACTTCGCTCGAAATACATTGAGTTTTTCAAGGCCAACGGCCACGCGCAGATACAGGGGAAGTCCCTCATTCCCGACAACGACCCGACGGTGCTCTTCATCACCGCCGGGATGCACCCGCTCGTCCCCTACCTTCTGGGCGAGGAGCACCCGGCAGGGAAGAACCTTGTGGATTACCAGAAGTGCATACGCACGGTGGATATTGATTCCGTGGGGGACTCGAGCCATCTCACGTTTTTTGAGATGCTGGGGAACTGGTCGCTGGGGGATTACTTCAAGGAAAAGGCCATCACCATGAGCTACGAGTTTCTCACATCGAAGCGGTGGCTGGGTATCCCGCCCGAGAAATTGGGGGTGACGGTTTTCGCGGGGGACGAGAACGCGCCGAGGGACGAAGAGTCGGTGGGCTTGTGGAGGAGCGTCGGGATTCCCGACAGCCGGATAAGCTACCTTCCCAAAGAAGACAACTGGTGGGGCCCGGCGGGCACGACAGGCCCCTGCGGCCCGGATTCGGAGATGTTCTACGACATGGGCAAGGAGCCCTGCGGCCCCGAGTGCGGCCCCGGCTGTCCCTGCGGCAAGTGGCTTGAAATCTGGAACGACGTTTTCATGCAGTACAACAAGACCGCCGAGGGGAATTACGAGCCGCTCAGCCGTAAATGCGTTGACACGGGCATGGGTATAGAAAGAACCGTCACCGTTCTCAACGGGTTGAAATCGGTCTACGATACGGAAATCTTCGCCCCGATAATCGCGGCCGTGGAAGCCGCCGTCGGGTGCAAGTACGGCGAGGACGCCGAAAAAGACAAGTCAATCAGGATCATCTGCGATCATGTGAGGACCTCGACTTTTATCCTCGGCGACCCGAAGGCCGTGACGCCATCCAACGTGGGCGCGGGTTATGTGCTGCGCCGCCTAATCAGGCGCGCGCTGCGCCACTGGCGCAAGCTCGCGGGTGAGGATACCGCTACGCCGCTCCTCTCGCCCATTGCCAAGGTGGTGATTGACAAGCTGAAAGGGCCGTACCCGGAACTTGAGGAAAATAAAAAGCGCGTAACGGAAGAGCTGGACAGGGAGGAGATGAAGTTCCTTGAAACCCTTCAGAAAGGGGAGCATGAGTTTGAGAAGCTCCTTCCCAACCTCCTCAAAGACCCGCGCAAGATCATGAGCGGCCGCCTTGCCTTCAAGTTATACGACACCTACGGCTTTCCCATCGAACTGACAGAGGAACTGGCCGGCGAAAACGGCCTCAAGATCAACCGCGAGGAATTTGACGAGGCTTTCAAAAAGCACCAGGAACTCTCACGCGCCGGCGGCGAGCAGGTCTTCAAGGGCGGTATGCAGGATCACAGCGAAATCGCCACGAAGTACCACACGGCGACCCACCTCTTGCAAAAGGCGCTGAAAATCGTCCTGGGAAATCACGTGGCTCAGAAGGGCTCCAACATCACCGCCGAGAGGATGCGATTTGATTTCTCCCACCACGCGCCGATGACCCATGAGGAACTCAGGAAGGTGGAGGATATTGTCAACGAGCAGATAGGGAAAGACCTCCCGGTAAGCATGGAAGTAATGGAACTAGAAAGCGCCAAAGCGGCCGGGGCGGAAGCCCTTTTCGGGGAGAAATACGAAGCCCAGGTCAAGGTCTACACCATAGGGCCGAAGGGGGAGGCTTTTTCCATGGAGGTCTGCGGCGGCCCCCACGTGGAAAGCACGGGCGTTTTGGGAAAATTCGTGATTCAGAAGGAGCAATCTTCGTCGGCCGGCGTTCGTAGAATCAGGGCGGTGCTTGAAACAATGGCGCTAAACCGGGAAATGTGATACAATAACCCGACGTAACCTGAGGGGGTCTTTGTTTTTTTGATCATGGTAAACTCGGGGAATTCCGACCTGTAAGAGGATTTATTATATGAAACGATTTCTGATTCTTTTTCTTTTATGCGCCTTCACCGCGGCTGCTGCTTTTGCCCAGATTGATTTGCAGCCGGTCGCTATAGTCAGTTTGACCAGAAGCGAACCAATCACGGTAAGGCAGCTAAAAACAGAGCTCGAAAAGATAGCTTGGCAGAATCTTGCCCTCAGTCTGGGGAGGAATCCCACAAGCGCGGAGATTACGAGGGAGGTCGCGAGATACGGCGTAACGGAGCGGCGGCAGGTTCTCGAAGTCGAAATAAATAACAGGCTCGCGCTTCAGGCCGCGGAGCGGGACAGGATCACCGTTACGGACAACGAACTGAACCAGCAGATAACGCAGTTAAAAGCGATGATGGCCCAAAGCATTGGGCGCCAGCCCACGGACGAGGAATTCGCGCAGGCAATCAAGAACGAGACCGGCATGGAACTTCCCGCGTTCAGGGACAGTACCAGGCGGCAGTTGATAACCCAGAAGTATTTGCTGGCGAAAAAGCAGGACGTGCTATCCAGCGTCAGAGAGCCAACCGATCAGGAAGTTATCGCCTTCTATACCCTCAACAAATCATCGTTTGTCCGGCCGGACACGGTTCGTTTATCCATGATACAGGTGCCATACGGTCAGGACGCAGCTTCGAAAACCAGGGCAAAAACGCTCGTGGACAGTTTAAACCGGGACATAGGCTCGAACGCGTCCAGGTTTGATGAAGCCGTGCTAAGGGGTCAGGCGCCCAACGCCGGATACCAGGCCGGAGACGCCGGGTACCTCCCGCGGAACAGCCAGGCCGTGCAGGCTGCCGGTGAGGATTTCATCAATACCGCCTTCTCCCTGAGGCAGGGCGAAGTATCAAGGGTAATTGAGGGTATCGGCGCTTATCAGATAATAAAGATAACCGAGACCCTGCCGTTTAAGGCGCTGGAGTTAGACGAAATTGTAGAACCCGGAAGCCGGGTGACGGTGAGGGAGTACATAAGGCAGGGATTGCTTGAGCAGCGGCAGCAGGAAGTTCTTACAAGGGCGACTCAGGAGCTGGTAACCGAGTTAAGGGCCGGGAATCCTTTTCAGATAATGGAAAACAACCTTACTAACTGGTAAGCTAATCGGCATGGCATCAAGGAGAAAGGGACGCATTCTGGCTTTCCAGGCCCTCTATTCCTGGGATACCGGCTATCAGACCGGGGATAAATCCATTCCTGACGGCCTGCTTGATTTTCCATGGATTGAAGCTCCCGCCAAGCCGCCGAGCGGCGCCGCGTACGGTTCCACTCCGGTGCAGACAAAACCGCTTGACGAGGAAGTGGCGGTCTTCTCAAGGCTCCTTGTCACCGGTACAATCAAAAACATTGACGCCGTTGACAGCATGATTAAAAAGCACCTTGAGAATTGGGAGCTCAAGCGGCTTAACCGGGTCGATTTGGCGGTGCTGAGGATGAGCGTTTTTTCCCTGATGTTTCAAACCGATATACACCCTTCCATTGTGATTGATGAAGCCGTCGACATCTCAAAAGAATACGGCACGGACGATTCTTACCGCTTTGTAAACGGAGTTCTCGACAGCATCCGAAAGACCCTTGCCGCCGGAACCGCCTCCGTAACAACGGATGAAAGCGCGCAGGCCGCTCAATGAAAAAAAAGTTATTGGCCGGTAATCCGCTTAAACTCGTCTGCCTTACGGGCTTCATCCTGGCCCTTGTTGTTTCATTGGTCATGGTAATTTTCTTTCCGGCACGGGTGAATCCCGCGCTCGCCTTTGCCGGGGAGTTGAGATCATACGATCTTTTTGACGCACCCAGGCGTGTATTGGGAGGCGAAAACCCGGCGCAAATTGAGACGCGGCTTTCCCGGCTGCAAAAACAGGTGCGAACGGTGGAGGAGCAGCTTTCGGTGTTAAAACGCAGGAGGGCCCTCGCGCAGATAGACCGGCGCTATATCGCCTCTTACGAGAAAGCCGCCGGAGAGGCGGCGGATGCTTTCGCTTACTCGTCTCCCATCGCGGTGGTCGCGGCGGAGGCCCTGTTACTCGCCGGCGCTCCTCAGGGGGATGATCTTGACCGGTTGAGAGACTACGGCTCAAGGCTTACCCAAAGCCGCTTTGGTCTTATGGAATTGGGCATACATTTTTTCACCGGTGATCTTGAGAACCCGGCCAGGGCCGTCGCCCTGAACGGAATCGACAGGCTTCTTGCGGAGGATTATCCCGGCCTTCCCGAGCAAATACAGAGGGATATCCTCCTGGACGATTTTCTCCTCCGCGCTTACAGACGGGACGTTTCCGGGGCGTCTCAAAAGCTTGACGCCCTGTTGGCCGCTTCTTCGGAATCAATGATTATGGCAAGTATTCCGGCGGAACTGACGCGGCTGGCGGCCGAGTTTTACTACGACCACAACAATCCGTTGAAAGCGGCGCAATTCTTCCTCGCTTTGGGCGGGGAGACGGATATCGCGATTGCGGCTGACGCTCTTTTTTTGGCGGGTGAGACATCAGCCGCCAGGAATATCTGGTTCGCGCTGTCTTCGGGGAGCAATAGCGTAGATTTGGTGGCGCATCAGGCGGAACTTCCGCTTCGTACGCGGAGTTACTATAACCTCGCCGCGTCAGCCGTAACCCGAGAGGAAGAGGCGTATTGGCTGGAGCAGATGTTTTCCACCGTGACTGTGGCAGCGAATTTCGTCACGGGTATCGCGAGATCAAGCCCGTCCGGATCACAGGTTCAAACTCCGATGGACAGCACGAGGCTTTTCAGCGTCCTGCGATACTCCAGGCTTTTGGAAACCAGTACCGCTAACGCCATACTTGACGACGCCATTCGAGGCGAATTCAGGGATAATCCCCTGCTTGATTTGGAACTGCTGCGCCGCAGTCTTGATTCGTGGCCCCCCACGCGGGGCGCCGCCGAGGTCTGGATGCTCCTTGAGCGCAATCCGTCGAACGAAGCCGTGTATGAATGGGCCGCGTGGTACTTTGACCTCAAGCAGCTTTATTCCGAAACCAGCCGTCTCCTCCTGGACGCGAACCGCAAAGGGATTTACGGCTCATGGTATGACCTTAACCGCGGCCTTGCTCTCGTGAGAGAGGGCAAAACCGACGAAGGTGAAAGAATCCTCAAAGAAGCGGTACTGGCCAACAGTTACCCGGACTGGAGGTTCTTCGCCAACCTTGGCCGTATCTACGAAAGCCGCCGCGCCATTTCCACCGCCATTGAATACTACGAAAGCGCCGCCGCCCTTGTCTCAGAAAGGTTTCCGTCGGAAAAACCGGCCGCCGCCCTGGTGCAAATGCGCCTGAACCGCTGCTTTGAAGCCCTTGGCCGCATGGAAGAAAGCCGCCGTGCCCTGGAATACGCTTACGAACTGGACCCCGAAAATATCAACATCCGGCAGGCGTTTCGTCGTGTAAGCGGTAATTAATTACTGCGCCGGAGTAAACCTGTATCCGCTCCCATCCGCTTCAACTGTTCCGATACCCGGATAAACCATGTGCATGCTCCCAATGGGAATCCTCTGCTTCGCGGCGTAGTCCATTAACTGCCTGCGCATGGCTGCTGCTGCTCTTTGGTCCATGTCGTAGGTCGCGGAAATATCGGGGTTGGGAAATTGGACCAGCGCCACGTGCAGGAAATCTCCGGCGATGATCAAAGCGGCCCCGCCCGACTCCACCAGAAAGGCCGTGTGCCCCGGGGTGTGTCCGTACGCAGCGATTGGGCTGATACCGGGGAGAAGCTCGCGAAAAGGCGAACCGAGTTCTCCCGGCTCAAAGGTGATCACATTGTCGCCGTAAGGGGTGAGGGCTGCGACCGCCGCCCGGTTCACCTGGGTTTTGGTGAAGTATTCATGCTCGCGGGCCGAGAGGTAAACTTTCGCCTTCGTGAAAACGGCCCCGCCGTTCGATTGGAGGCCGCCGATGTGGTCCCCGTGCAGGTGGCTGATAAGCACCGTGTCAACATCGCCGGGCTCCACCCCAAGGCTTTTCATCTTGTCAAAGATCGTGCGGCCGAACCCGGTATCCACGAGGACTATCCGCCCCGGCGACTTGATGAGAAAAGCGTTAGTCGAATGTTTAAAGCCGCCTGCGGGTATATAGCGGCTCAAGGTGGCTGCGTCTGCGCCCGGAATGATCGAGGTGTTCCCGTTGCTCTCGGATTCCACCAGCATGTAAACCTCAAATTCTCCCACACGGAAACTATAAATGCCGTCACTCTCCGAGGCAAAGCAGCCGGCCGCAATGGCGCCAAAAAGCAGGCCAATAATTATTTCTTTTTTCATGATTCTCCCTTTCTGATAACGAATGGTAACATAGAGCCCGCTAAAATGATATACTCTTTCTCATGTCACTTAACTGGAAAGAGATAGACCTGATACTGGAAGAACTTGAACTGGAGGGCAGCCAGATTCAGAAGGCTGTACAGAGCGCGTTTGACGTGCTGTGCCTTCGGATATACGGCAAAAACGGGGCGAAAAGCCTTCTAATCTCCATCAGCCCGCTTTCGTGCAGGTTTCACGAGACTTTCGATTCGGTTCCGAAAAGCGACAAACCCCTCCGTTTCGCCGAGTTTCTCAATTCGCGCATCGTGAACGGCAGAATAGAAGAAGCCGTTCAGCTTGGGAACGACCGTATTGTCCGGCTCACCGTGCGCCGCAGCGAGGAGCGCTTGCGCATATATATCCGGCTCTGGTCAAACGCGGCCAACGTGATAGTGACGGACATGGAAGGGAATGTGTTAGACGCCATGAGGCGGCTTCCGAAAAAGGGGGAAGTTTCAGGCGGCGTTTATAAACCGGAGGCCGCTTCTGAGGCGGCGGGGAAAAGCGGTAAAAATTACGAGATCCGCGGCTTCCCGGAAGACCTGCTTGAGGGGCTCCCTCCAGATGCTTCGTTTAACCAGAAGATAGACGCCCTTTACCGCAGAGAAGGCGGCGCTCTTTCGCTTGAGAGCCTGCGGGAAGAAGCCGGACGTAAATACGAGAAAAGCATTGATCGCGTGAAAACTTCCATCGAAATGCTCAGGGAGAAAGAAGCGGATTTTTCCGGAGCGGAAAGGTTCAAAGAGTACGGGGACATCATACTTTCGAATCTCAGCCTCGTGAAAGGCGGCGACGAGTGGCTTGAAACCGAAAACTTCGACGGCGAAACCGTTAGGATTAAGCTTAATCCGACCCTGTCCCCCGCCGCATCCGCCGAGGAATACTTCGAGCAGTACAGGAAAGCGAAGAGCGGCATAACGGAGCTACGGAAAGAGATCGCGGATGAGGAACGGGAACTCGCCCGTCTTGAGGAAACTCTCGCTTCGCTTGTCTCGCAGACAAATCCACTCGTGCTGCACAAGCTCCTCAAGGGCGGCGGAACGATGCCGGCGGGTAAGAGCCAGACCCGCAAGGAAGACGCGAAAAGGCCGGGGCTCAGCTTCCGCCGCGGTAACTGGCTCATCGTCGTCGGCCGCGACGCCCCGGAAAACGACGCCCTGCTCAGGCGTTATGTGAAAGGAAACGATCTCTGGTTACACGCGAGGGACTACGCCGGCTCCTACGTGTTCATCAAGCAGCAGGCGGGCAAGACCGTGCCTCTCGACATACTCCTTGACGCGGGAAACCTCGCGATTTTTTATTCAAAGGGCCGCAACTCCGGCGTGGGCGACCTCTTCTACACGCAGGTAAAATACCTGCGCCGCGCCAAAGACGGGCCCAAGGGCCTCGTCATCCCCACCCAGGAAAAAAACCTCCACATCAAAGTTGAACCGGCGCGCCTCCGTGAACTGGAAGATTGCAGGGTAGCGAAGTGAGTATATTACGCAAAACCGAAAAAAGCGCCGATGATTTCTGGCGGGAGTACGAGGAAAAGACCGGAGAGAAGGTTCTGGCGCACGGCCTTGGGCGTTATGTGTCAGGGTGGGAAGAGTTCGACAGCAGCAGGTGGACTTCCATTTGGGGTCTCATCATCGCTACCTCCGGCGGCTTCCGCTTTCACCATTTCCCGCAGCGGAGCTGGGTAGACTCTTTAATCGGCGGGGGCGGGCGGGAAGAGCCCAAAGAAAAAACCATCTTCATCCCGAAAGAAAAGATCATTTCATCGCGGCTTGTTGTGGAAACAAAATGGTGGAAGAAACTGTTCGCCCCCGGCCCGCCTCAGCTCTTTATTGACTATCACGACGGGGACAATACCCGCCGCCTGCTGGTGGAAGTTGAGATAGGGGCGAAAGATCCCGTGTTCAGCAATTTACTTTAACTTAGAAACCCACTATCTTTGACGGTGGTCATGTGCTGAAGGTTATGCCGTAATACTCGAAGGAGAGGAAAGGTGGCAAAGTGGAAAAGAAGATCAGGGCTATCTGTGAATTGAAGTATATAGAGATATTGGAGATAATGATACTGGCCGACCATGTTCACCTGGCGGCGATAATCCCGCCAAAGCTGGCGGTGTCCGAATTAATGGGCATACCAAATAGTAAAACGACGATAGCCGTTTTACACCAACAGAAGAGCTTGCGGAAAAAGCCGTACTGGGGCAGCCACTTCTGGAGCCGCGGCTGCTGTGTCACGACGGGAGAGAGCTAGCCTTGAGGGCGGCATGTTATTGGAAGGCGGGGTCAATACCCCGCTGCTTGCAGCGGTTAGAGTTCCAATACCTTACAAGAAGGTTTAAAACGTACTGAGTATGGACCCAAGAACCCGCTTGCGCGGGGGAGAGTATAATAAATTTCCTCTCCAACGAAGATACCTCGTGGCTTGCCACGAGGTTCTTCATTTAGCTGCCCTCATGTCTAGCCCGCTTTGGCGCGCCGGATCGATTTGTATGGTAATATTAGCGATCATCCCGGCAAATTAGAGTTTGGAAATTGTAACTATCTTATCTCAATAGAATTTATTATAGTAAACGGTAATGCGTTACTTATAGGAGTAATAATTATGGATTTACAGAAAAGACTTTCTTCAAGAAGCTTTTTCATTTTCAATCTTGTTCTTCTTGGGATAATTTTCGGATTTTCCCTCGCGTTTATTTCGTTTTCGTGTACCAGTCCCAGAGGCGGAATGGTGGCTCAGGCTCAGGAACGGCCTTCAAATGTGACGATCCCCCAGGACGCCCTGGCCGTCGTGCAAGGGCTTCAGACCGCCTTTAACGCAGTCTCGGACAAGGTGCTGCCGTCTGTTGTTGAGGTCACAACCGTTACCGTGCAGCGGAGGCAGACCCAGAACTACAACGGTATTCCCTGGGATTTCTTTTTTGGTCCAAGGGGAGAGGGAAACGATGGGCAAGGACAGGGACAGGAGTACCGTTCCCGAAGTATGGGCTCCGGCATAATCGTCAGGCATGCCGGGGATGTCTACTATGTGCTTACCAACAACCACGTAGTAGAGGGAACGAATGAAATTGTTGTGACGACCAGAGACGGAAAAGAATACCCCGCGGAACTGACCGGTACGGACAGCCGCCGGGATCTCGCGATTATCTCCTTTAGGACTCAGGACGCCTTCACCACCGCGGACCTGGGAGATTCCGACAACGTCAGGGTCGGCGACTGGGCTATTGCCATGGGAAACCCTCTTGGCGAGCAGTTCGCGTTTTCGGTAACGATGGGCATCGTGAGCGCGGTGGGACGCACCGGCGGCCCCAGCGGCAATATCAACGATTTTATCCAGACCGACGCCTCAATTAACCAGGGGAATTCCGGCGGGCCGCTGGTAAACATTCAGGGAGAGGTGATTGGTATTAACACGTGGATAGCCAGCAATGCAGGCGGCGGCTCTGTCGGCCTTGGCTTCGCCATTCCCATAAATAACGCCAAACGGGTGATAGATGAAATTATCAGAACCGGCAACGTCAGCGACGGCTGGCTGGGCGTGTCTCTCACCGACGCGACCCGTGATACGCTTCAGGCCATGGGTCTTGCGGGCAGGAGCGGTTCTTTGGCCGTCCACGTGTTCCTTGGTTCGCCCGCTGATAAGGCCGGAATCAGCCCCGGCGATTTTATTACCCATGTTGACGGAAGGGAAGTGAGGGGAACCAACTACCTGACCCAGATGATAGGGAATATCAGGCCGGGTGACAGGGCGGTCTTGACGGTTTTGAGGGACGGGATCTCGAGGGATTTTACCGTCCAAATCGAGACCAGAAACGATACGGTAGCGAGTGACAGCGCGAGATTATGGCCGGGCGTCAGCGTAGTTGCCCTCACCGATGACGTACGCAGCACCCTGAACCTGGACAGGAACGCGCAGGGTTTGTACATCACCCAGGTTGAAAAAGGAACGCCGGCGGACATTGTCGGCCTTCAACGTGGCGACAGGATCACCGCCATTAATAATACCAATGTAAGAGACCTGTCTGCGTTCTACAGGATTCTCAGGGAAAACGCCGACAGGGGGGAAGTCTGGTTCACCTATATCCGCGGGGAAAGCACACAGGATTCTCTGCAGTTCAGGAAGTAACGCGGCGGCGCTCATGGCGTATAACGGGGACGTATGGATATAAAACCTTATGTGAAAGGAATTGAAAAACAAAAGCTCAATGTTGAGGGTGTAATCGTATATCAGCACGGCAGGGAAATTGCCCGGCACCGCTGGATTCCCGAACAGCCCAAACATGTCTGGTCGGTCAGCAAGAGTTTTGCCTCAATAGCGATTGGCATGGCTATTGATGAGGGGAAACTCCGGCTTTCCGATCGGGTAGCGCAGGTCCTGAACCGCAAAAAGCCGGGGCCGCGCTGGAACGCCCTTACCCTTGAGCATCTCCTTACAATGACGATGGGACATGTTGGTGAGGCCCGTCCCGAAGACCTGAATGGACTTTTATCTCTTGAAATAACGAGGGATCCCGGAACGTATTATTTTTACGACTCAGGTTGTTCGCATCTGGCCTCGGCGATGTTTACCAGAGTGATGGGCGTAAAAATACGGGATTTTCTTTTAAACAGGCTTTTTCGCCCGCTTGGCATTCCGGATCCCAATTGGCAAGAAAGCTCCGATGGATGTTTTACCCTTGGTGGTTATGGCCTTGAGGTAAGCACATCAAGCATGGCTGTTTTCGGTCAGTTCCTGCTTCAAAAGGGAAACTGGCAGGGAAAGCAGCTTGTTTCAACGGCGTGGCTTGACCGCGCCACGAGGACGCAGGTTCAAACGATGCCGACCCAGGACGCTCCCGATTACAACATCGGCTACGGGTACCAATTCTGGACTTGCCGCCACGGGGCTTTTCGCTGCGACGGAAAGGACGGTCAGTTTATTGTGGTCATCCCCAGCCTTGACGCCGTAGTGGCGATTAGTTCCAATGACGAAAACATGAAACCCATACTGTGGACTGTCTGGGATTATATTTTCCCACAGTTGTAAAAAATTATGAGGGTCTTGTAATGAAGTGTGTCGAGAAATTGTCGGCTCTTAGATCGGTCATGAAGAGGGAGGGAGTTGACGCTTACATTGTCCTAACCTCGGATGCCCACGGGACCGAATATCTGCCCGAGTACTGGCAATGCCGCGCCTGGCTTTCGGGCTTTACCGGTTCGGCGGGCAGTCTTGTCGTGACCAAAGACGAAGCCCATCTTTGGGCTGACGGCAGGTACTACATTCAGGCGAGAGATCAGCTCCAGAGATCGACCATCACGCTTCAAAAGATGGGGCTTGACGGAGTTCCCTCTCTACAGGAGTGGGTGAGGGATAATCTTCCCGAAAAAGCCGTTGTCGGCATTGACGGACGTACCGTTTCGGCGGAACTATACAGGACCTTTCAAAAAGAATTCAGGAAGAAAAAATTCAGCGCGAGGCTCGACCTTGATCTGTTAGGCGAAATCTGGAAAGACCGGCCGGCTTTGCCGAAGGGAAGAGCTTTTGAGCATGATGTCAAATTCGCCGGCAAAACCCGTCCTGAAAAGCTCGACTGTGTGAGGGAGAGAATGAAAACCGAGGGAGCGGATTGCTACCTCATTTCCTCACTTGACGACATAGCCTGGCTCTACAACTTCCGCGGAACCGACACCGATGTCCTTCCCGCCAATTACGCTTACGCTTTTGTCACCAAGACCGATGCGTATCTTTTTATTAATGAAGAAAAGCTGGGTGAATTTAAAGCTGTCCTTGTCAAAGACGGCATACAAATTAAGGGTTACGATGAAATTCTGCCTTTTCTCAAATCGTATAAAACCGCGGGCAATATTTTTATCGATCCCAACCGGATAAGCGCGAGGCTGCTGGAATCAATCCCCGAAAGCCTCACGGTTTTTGAGGGGCCTGAAATCACGGCGTGGCTCAAAGCGCAGAAAAACAGCGTGGAGATCGAGAACCTGAGGCGATGCTACGCAAGGGACTGCGCCGCCGTGGCGAAGTTTATTAAGTGGGTAAAAGACGCGGTTCATCACGAAGACATTGAAGAAGCCGACATTCACGATAAGGTACACGAATTCCGCAAGAGCGGCGAAAACGTTCTCGGCCCCTCGTTTTCCACCATCGCGGCCTACAAGGCGAACGCGGCTCAGATGCATTATTTTCCCGTAAAGGGACAAAGCGCGAAGCTTAGACCCGAGGGCTTTCTTCTTGTCGATACGGGCGGCCATTACTACGATGGCACTACCGACATCACGCGCACCATAGTCCTGGGTGAAGTCAGCGATGAGATGAAAAAAGATTTCACGCTCACCCTGAAGTCCGTCATTCGCCTTTCGATGGCAAAATTTCTGTACGGCGCGTTTGGCGCAAGTCTCGATATTCTGGCAAGGGGCGTGATGTGGGAAAACGGCATGGACTACAAGTGCGGTACCGGCCACGGCGTCGGCTATGTTCTTAACGTGCACGAGAACCCGCCGGGGATCCGCTACAACCCGACTCCCGCCGGCCTTGTCAAGCTTGAAGAGGGCATGGTAACCACCAACGAGCCGGGCGTCTATAAAGAAGGCAGGTGGGGCATACGAACCGAAAACACGCTGCTAGTCGCGAAAGATTTCACCAACGAAGACGGCACGTTCATGAAGTTTGAAACGCTTTCGTTCTGTCCGATAGATCACAGGGCAATCGACAAGGCACTTCTGTCGGCCTGCGAACTGGACTGGCTCAACGCCTATCACGCGAAGACTTTCGAGGCGCTAAGCCCCTTCATGAACGACGAAGAAAAGGCGTGGCTGAGGGAAGAAACGAAGGCGCTGTAAAGAAGGGAGTAGGAGAACAGAGCATATCTTTTTAGAAAAAGTTCAAGTATCCGGTTTCTTTACTGTATTAAAAGAAAGGCCGGTAGCTGCCCTTATCTGTTCGGTTGATAAGCCCATATCTTTCATCTTTCTGGCTGTTTCCAATAACGCTTCTTCCCGTCCCTCGGTGCGCCCTTCTTCCCGTCCTTTCAGAATCCCGTCTTGGTAATACCCTTCGTTCTGTGAAAGCCGATCCCTCCACGCCTTCAGACGCATCTCATATTCCGCTCGTACTTGCTCATCCCCGCTCAACTCATATAGGGTATTCACTGCCTTACGTATCTCAGGGTTCCTTTCCGCTATCATCTCAAACTCCTCCCTCCGCCTTGAGCGTAAAAATTGCAGCCATTCCCACACATCACTTCCGTCGTCCTGTGCGGGTACTTTCTCTAATTCCAACGTATACACTTCCTCGGGTATCTCTTCAAACATTAGCCCGTTTTTCGGGTTGTAAAAACGGAAAGAATTCAGATAATCCTTATCCACGGGAAATATTTTATAACTGGTTATGCAGATGCAGATTACCCTCTGAATGACATTGTATAATTCGCTTTTCCCTATCTGCTCCACTATGAGCTTTGATTTATAAAACGAAAGCCGTTTCCCGATATTTTTTACCGGATTTACCTGGATTTCAATATCAATGATCTTTCCGGTCTTAGTCTTGACTTTCACATCAACGATGCCCAGTTTGTCGTCCTCTGTTTCAGGTTTGAGATAGGTATCCAGAAAGGTCAACTCGTATTCCTCTTCGGGTAATTCCACAAAACACTTGAGCAGATCTATGAGCATACTCTTATTGCGTTCGTCACCAAAAAGGAGCTTGAAAATCCAGTCATCGGTGGGCGGTAGAATCTCAAAACTCATGTATAAAGATTAACACGGATTACCGGGATAGGCAACAATACATAATACAGTTTATTGGTTAATGGCTATCCAAGCCAACACCTTTATATTTGTATAGTATTTCAGGATTTCTGTCTAGGTTTATTTACACTGCCGGACTTGTTGGGTTTACAGGGCTTGTCGGGCGGTGTTTCTCTTAGCCTGATTTCGATTATTTCTTCCATTGCAACAATAACCAGGGGATATTCGGCTTCTTTCATTATGGTCATAAGATACTCAATCCGCTGTCTTTCAGGGTTACGGTAAAACGGCGGCTTGATCTCCATGTCAATACCATAGGCTAACCAATTCAGGGATATTTCAAGAACTTCGCAGGCTTTCACGGCTAAATCAAAATCAAGATATTGGGTTCCGTTGATGATTTTCGATACAGCGGTTTGGGTTATATTGATTTTTTTCGCAAAATCAGCCTGTTTAAGGCGCTTTAGCTTTATAGCCGCCGCCAGTCTTTCTCCGTAAGTCTGTTCCATTTTTTTTAGTATCACATAGACCATCAAAATAATCATCTATTTTTCGTAATAATATTGCATTTCTATAATAGAATATGTTATTCTATTATAGAATATATGAGGTTATATGGAAAAATGCGGCTTTGATCGCTACGCTTCCGTGGAAGCAGCCCTAAATGAAGCTGGCTTTAAGGTAGATGAGATCGAAAAACTGGCCAACAGAACGGTAATCACCGTATCACCTATAAAGCAGGGTGATGCCCCCAGCTTACTTCAGAAGAACAGCAGGAGGCATTTGAAGTAATCCATGGTATTCAGCTCGTCAATTTTCCTGTTTTTCTTTTTACCCCTGGTTATCGCCGGGTATTATTTGCTCAAGGAAAATTATCGGATATATTTTCTGCTGCTTGCCAGCCTGTTTTTTTACGCGTGGGGCGAACCCAGATATGTACTTATAATGATTTTGTCGATAGCCATTAATTATTCGTTTGGCATGCTCATTGATAGAAGCCATACGAAAAAAAATCTCGCGAAACTTTTCCTTGTTTTCGCTGTTGCCTGTAACCTGGGGATATTGTATTACTTTAAATACCTTAATTTCACGCTTAATACAATCAACCGCGTTTTCAATACCGGCTTCGCGTATTATAGCATTGTCATGCCCATAGGAATATCGTTTTTCACCTTCCAGGGGATGTCGTATGTGATTGATCTATATTGGCGGAAAGTGGATGTCCAGAAGAACCCCGCGAAACTGGCGTTTTATATATCGTTTTTTCCGCAGTTAATAGCAGGGCCCATAGTGCGTTACATAGACATAAAAGAACAGATAGAAAAACGGACAGTATCAGGTGAAAAATTCATTGCCGGTGCGCAGCGTTTTGTCATAGGGCTTGCGAAAAAACTCATTATTGCCAATACCCTTGGTGAAGTTGTCGATTTTATGTTCGATGTCCCCGTTATGGAAACTACCGCCGCAATGGCATGGCTTGGGATTATCTGTTATTCGTTTCAGATTTTTTTTGATTTCTCGGGGTATTCAGACATGGCCATAGGGCTGGGCAGGATGTTTGGTTTTGAGTTTCTTGAGAACTTTAATTACCCCTATATATCAAAAAGCATAACCGAATTCTGGCGCAGGTGGCATATATCCCTCTCATCGTGGTTCAGGGATTATGTGTACATACCCCTTGGCGGGAACAGGAAGGGGAATGTGTATGTTAATTTGTTTATTGTTTTTATCCTGACCGGGTTCTGGCACGGGGCGCATTTTCAATTTGTGGCGTGGGGGCTTTGGCACGGTTTCTTCCTGATTATCGAACGTTTATTTGGAATGCGAGAAGTACGAAACAAAAAAATTGTCCCGTTGCGATATGTGATGACTATGCTGATAGTCGTAGTGGGCTGGGTTTTCTTCAGGGCGCCGGGGCTGCGCCATGCCTTAAGGTATTTGGGAGTAATGTTTGGACTGATTCAGCCGGAATTTGCGGGATTTACGGTTTGGTATTATCTTGCCCCGAAAATTGTTATTACGCTATGTATAGCGGCGGCCGCGTCAACTCCGTTATTCAAGACGGCATATAATATTCTTAAAACACATACCGGTGTTATCTATAAACCGGTTATTTACGGATTGACCTTGGCGCTTTTATTTATCTGCATGGTCTTTGTTACCGCCTCGTCATACAACCCGTTTATTTATTTCAGGTTTTAGGGAGGTAAAATGCGTGTTCTTAACGGTGTTTTTATAGCGCTCTTTATGGCAATGCTGACGATCCCTCTGGTGTTTGTGGATTTTGCGTCTAACAGGGTTTCCGTTCAGGAGAACCGGATGCTTGCGCAGAGGCCGCCTTTGACTTATATAAGGAATCATCCCGCGGCATTTGTCCGTGGCTTTGATCCCTGGTTTAAGGACAGCACTGGCTTTAGGGAACAAATGCTGGCTCTGTACAATATTATGGACAAGAACAGATGGCTGAACGGTATCAGGTATATGGATGGGCAGTATATCTTCCTTATTGGAGAAAAAGGATACCTTTTTTTTGCGGGTCAGGGAGGCAACCTGATAGGCAAATTTCAGGGGAAACAGTTTCTTACCGATGACCAGTTAACGAATATGGCGGTAAAGCTTAATGAAGTTAAGACATATCTTAACAGCAAAGGCATACCGCTCGTGGTAATGCTTTGTACCGACAAGGAGTCAATTTATCCTGAGTTTTATCCGAAGTCGATCAAACAAGGACCTGAACCTATCTGGTTGGATATAATAACTCAATATTTACAGGAACACACCGGCGTGGATGTCTTTAATATCAGACAGGCTTTACTTTCGGAAAAAAATAACTTTATACTGTACGATGTATCTTCAGGCGATTTGATCCATTACAACGAAATTGGGGCTTTCTTCGCGTACCGCGAATTGATGAGACACATCAATATTTATTTTCCTGATATAATTCCCTATGAATTAAGGGATATTGATATAAGTTATGACAACACAGGAATACCTGATGTTTCCATAAAGAAAGGGATATCATATAAAACACTTGATCCATCTTTTTTCGACGATGTTAATGTCCGCCGTCCCTTTACCTGGGAAAATGTTGCTTATGAAAATGAGGAACCTGATTTACCGGTGATTTTATTAATTGGTGACAGTTATTCTGGTTATATTAATTATTTATGGAGAAGAAATTTTTTATTTAATTATTTGCCGCAGCATTTTGGCAAAGCGATTTTTATTAATGTTAACAATATAGAACACTTTACAGAATATATAGACAGGTACAAGCCCGATATTGTCGTATTTGAATCGGCGGAATTTGCACTCCGAAATTTTTCCAATTATGTCGCGGGAATACCAAAATTACAATAAGTCGTTCTGGTGTACCTGATTAAACCAATAGCTTAACCGTTATGTGCTCTTTATCCCCATTCACGCTCAAAAGCAGTCCTTCCTTGCCGTCTTTTGCCTCCGCCCCTGTAATTTGGCTATAGCCGTGGATATTTCGGAGGCAAAGCGACCATGGTTTTTTAAGGCCGCTCGTCGCGACGCTGATTTCATCTTTCAACCGCATTGTTTTTATTTTCCCGCCGATGTTTCCGCGGTTGTCGCATAACTCGAAAGCCGCTGTTCTGCCGTCCTCCAGTTCAAACAAGTGAAAGGTGATCCCGTCGGCGTAATCGTAATCGGGGCGGCCGCGGTTGCTGCCGAAAGGCAATATTGAATTGGGCCGGGCGAGAAGGGGCAGGCTGAAGTAATTATGATTCTCGCTTTGCCACCTGCCGCCTTCGACAACTTCGCCTGAAATGAGACTGGTCCATTTCCCCTCGGGCAGGTAGTAACTCACGGCGTCGCTTTCATTGAAGATCGGGGCCGCCAGAAGATCGTTTCCCAGCATAAACTGCCGGTCGGCATGGGCGCAGGCAGGGTCGTCGGGAAACTCCATGACCATGGCCCTCATCATGGGCAGGCCATCTACAGCGGCCTCCAGCGCGGCGCGGTACAGGTAGGGCATGAGCGTGAATTTAAGTTCCGTGAAAAAGCGCAGCACGTCGCTGGCTTCATCGTCGAAATTCCACGGAACCCTGTATGATACATTTCCGTGCAGCCTTGAGTGCGAACTCAGAAGGCCAAACGCGACCCAGCGCTTGAAGAGATCCGCCGTCGCGGTGCTTTCAAAGCCGCTGATGTCGTGACTCCAGAAGCCGAAACCGGAGAGACTCAGTGAGAGACCGCCCCTGAGGGTTTCCGCCATGGACGGGTATGTGGCGGAACAGTCACCGCCCCAATGAACCGGGAAGCGCTGGCCGCCTAACGTCGCAGAACGTGCAAAGACGAGGGCATCGCCTTTGCCCCTTGTCTTTTCCAGCAGATCAAAAACGGTTTTATTGTAAAGATGGGTATAGTAGTTGTGCATCTTTTCACTGTTCGCGCCGTTATGCCAAATTACATCAACCGGAATCCGCTCGCCGAAGTCGGTCTTGAAACAGTCTACCCCCATGTCAAGCAGGGCTTTGAGTTTTTCCTGATACCACGCCGCCGCTTTTGGGTTGGTAAAATCCACCAGCGCCATTCCGGCCTGCCAGCGATCCCACTGCCATACATCGCCGTTTGCCTTTTTAACGAGAAAACCCTTTTCCATGCCTTCGTCAAAGAGGCGGGACTTTTGGGCGATATAGGGATTTATCCATACGCATATTTTGAGCCCCTTCTTTTTAAGCCTGTCCAGCATGGCCGGCGGATCCGGGAACTGCGCCTTGTCCCACTCAAAATCCACCCACTGGTATGGTTTCATCCAGAAGCAGTCAAAGTGAAAAACGGACAGGGGGATGTTCCTCTCCGCCATGCCGCCGATAAAGCTGTTAACGGTTTCTTCATCATAATTGGTGGTGAAGGAAGTGCTGAGCCAGAGCCCGAACGACCAGGCCGGCGGCAGGGCGGGACGTCCGCTGAGGGCGGTGTAATTGCGCATAACGTCTTTAAGATCGTCACCCGCTATAAGATAGTAATCGATGATCTCCCCCGAAACGGCGAATTGCGCCGCGCTTACCACTTCGGAGGCGATTTCAAAAGAAACCCTGCCGGGATTGTTTACCAGAACCCCGTATCCGCCGTTTGTGATATAAAACGGGATGTTCTTGTATGCCTGCTCGCTGGAAGTCCCGCCGTCTTCATTCCAAATCTCAACGGCCTGCCCGTTTTTCACGAAGGGAGTGAACCGTTCCCCCAGGCCGTAAACCGTCTCACCCACGCCGAGGCTCAGGTACTGCGCCATGTACGATTTCCCAAGCGAATCGGTAAAGTGGCCTGAGAGCCTTCCTATCGCCGTGGTAAGGGTTTTTTCTCTGCGCCGGAAACATAAATTGAAAGGGCCCTTCGAGTTGATCGTCGCTGTAAGCCCGCCGGCCGCGAAGGTCCAAACGCCGTCTTTATCCGTGATTTCCGCACCGGTTCCGTCCGGGGCAAGATCGAACGCCGGCGGTACGGATCTTCCGCCCTTGTGACGGAATGTTCTGACACGGATAATATCCGGCATGGGTGACGAGATAATTAAGGTCAAAAGCGGGCTGAGGGTATCCCCCCGGTGGTTGATCCTTCTTGTCGCCGCGAAAACATGAAGCTCATTCCCCCGGATTTCGCAGTTAAATAATTCCGCGTAACCAAGCTGACTATAACCTTCCCTGATTTGCCAATAACCGTCACGAAACTTCATGCCTTGCTCCTGTGTTATACGCTATATTCTATCCAGCCCGGACCCAAACCAGCATCTCTCCGGGTTTCCTGTTTGCCCACGCGTAATAGGGAATCCAGAACAGCTCAGTTTCCTCAAACTGATGAGGCGAAGCCGGACGGTAAAGATCGTTTCCTTCCCAGCTTTTAAGCCGTTTCCCCTTGCACGATAATGTCACCACGCCTTCCAGCAGCCCGCTTTCATACTTGACCCTGAACTCAGGCGCCTCGCCAATATACACCCTGTGCAGATCTTTTCCGTTATCCGCCTCTTCAAGGCAGTAAACGACAGGCCCCCGCGTTACGGCGGCTTTTCCGGCGTTGTCGCGAACAAGAGGATTGGCTTCGATAATGGTAACCGGCATATCAAAGATAATACCGACTTTATCGCCGCTTTGCCACTCCCGGTTGATGAGGGCGTATCCGTCTTCAACCGTATACTTCGCTTCCTGCCCGTTAACCGCTATATTGTACCTTGCGCACCAGGCAGGTACGCGGATGCCGTAAGTGAAGTTTACGCTTCGCGGCATATTGAAAGTTACATGGATCTTTTCTTCCCATGGATACTTTGTCTCCATGGTAACTTCCACATCAGCGCCGCCGAGCTTTACCTTGAGATCGTTGCTCAGGAAAAGATGGCTGTAGAGCGCGTCGGGCCGCGAGGAGTAAACGTAGGAGCCCAGCGACGCGATTAAACGCGCCAGGTTAGGCGGGCAGCAGGCGCATGAAAACCATTTCTGCCGTTCCACTTTGTGGCCCTGAAGAATATCATATTTTTCAAACTTTTCGGGATTAACCTCAAGGGGATTCACATAGAAGAATTTCTTCCCGTCCAGTGACATACCGCTGATTGTGCCGTTGAAAAGCGTCTTTTCCAGTATATCCGCGTATGCACCCTTTGGCGCGATGGAAGACATTCGTTTGGCGAAAAAGGCCAGCCCTATAGCCGCGCAGGTTTCACCGTACACCATGTCATTTGGCAGATCATAATCGTAAGTAAAAGCTTCACCGTGACCGGTCTGCCCAATCGCCCCGGTTATGTACATCTGCCGGTTTACGATATTGTCCCAAAGGACGTTACAGGCGCCCAATAGAGAATCATCGCAGCTTATTCTCGCCGCGTCCGCCATGCCGGAATAAAGGTACACCGCGCGCACGGCGTGTCCCTGTGCCGATTTCTGTTCGCGTACCGGTTTATCCGCCTGGTAATACCGGTACTTCATGTTGGATCTTTCCCAGTGCATGGGATTGTTTTGCTTTTTCCCCTCTTCCTCAAAATACAGGGGCTGCCTGCCGCGTTCATCAATGAAATACTTTGCAAGTTTCAGGTGCTTTTCGTTATTCGTAATTTCATAAAGTTTGACAAGCGCCATTTCGAGAATCTCATGTCCGGGGTAGCCGCGCAGTTTCCCCTGTTCCGGCCCTATATGCCTGTCCACGCAGTCAACGTATTTGATAAGCGCGTCAAGAAGCTTTGGTTTTCCGGTGGCGTGGAAATAAGCGGCCCCGCCTTCAATGAAATGCCCCAAACAGTAGAGTTCGTGATGGTCGCGCAGGTTGGTAAAACGTTTATCAAGACCCTTTATGATATAGTACGTATTTAAATAGCCGTCGCCCTGCTGGGCGTTGCAGACGATATCTATAGCCTCATCCGCCAGCTTTTCAAGGGCCGGATCTGGATGCCAGGTCAGAGACCAGGCGACAGCTTCCACCCATTTGGCGAAATCGCTGTCCTGGAACACATACCCGCCAAAACCAAGGCTGTTATCCACCCCGTAATTCAATTCAGGGTGGGTCATCTGGCCGGCTATTTTAAAATTTCGCATACAATAGCTGGGTTCGGCGTCAGGTACACGGTCGTTGAGGGCTTCCCACTGGTAAGGAATAACCTGAGTGCGAACCCGTTCCATAATGGAACCCCAGAAACTGTCGGTAATTATAATGTCCTTTACCGAAACATGAGTGGAAAATTTTGACTTGTCCATGTTCACATCCTGTGAGTGTTAATTAATAAAATTACCTAAACGCTTAGGTAAATTCGTCAAAAAAAGAGGCAACGCTCAGTCTCCAGACACAAATGATAATCCCGCTTTTCCCGGCTTGTCAAGCAAACGGCCTCATCGGCATTTTGCCCAAGTATCTATACTTGAGCATTCATGCTTGAGGGTTAGAGCTTAAGCGGGATTTGCCACTTAAGTCTGACTGCCGAAGCTTCATTATTACATGGCAGGGTCAGTGATAATTCGCCGCCATCCGCGGCGGTGGATTCTCCGGTGTGTATGCAGCCCAGACCCTCGGCGGTTACGGTCAACGTGACGCTGCCCGAGGCGCCGCAGGGGTCTACCCTGAAAGAGAGCTGCCGGTCATCATAAGTAAAGGCGCCGTCGAACCGCCCTTTGTCGATGGTGACATGCAGCCTGCTTTCCCTTGTTACGATGTGGAAGCGGCGACTGACACCGTCCTCGCAAAACACCTGATTGCCCTGTATGGCCCCCCCGTAGCAGATAAGGCCGAACTCCGGGTCTTTTGCCACGACGGTCGCCGCTCCCCGAAGCGCGCCGCAGAAGCCCAGGTCTATCTCGCAGGAATAGTACCAGGGCCCGCCATGGTGTTCCTGGTCCAGCCAGGTTTTTCCCGCCGCCATGGGCTCAAAGCCGCCTGAGGCCGCGCCGTCGTGCTCATGTCCAGGGAACCAGTAGCCGGTGTTCAGCAGTGCCCACGAACTCAGCAAAGAGCCGTAACCCAGGCGCAGCAGCCGGAACGGGTCGTCCGCGTAGTAGAGCGCGTAATCCAGAATCGCCCAGCCGCCCATCTGGGACATATAGCTGAGGGTATAGGCGGTATTTGTCGAACGGTAATCGCTTCCATACCAGTAATAGGCGCTCTCCAGCACGCCGCGGGTAGCTATATTGCACTTTATTTGGGTTTCCATAAACCGGACGGCCTGCTCACGGGTCACCGGCAGCTCGTGCCGATTTTCCTGTACCTTGTCCTCGGCGATCCGCAGGGCGCGTTTGGCGAGGGCGTGGGTGGACTCAAAGCCCGTCGTATCGAACGGGTACTCCGAACCGTACAGATCCGTGCATTCCATCACAAAGTAGCGGCATTTGCGTATCCAGTGGCGCTCCAGCCGGTCGAAGGGCAGGCCTTCGGCTTTGAGGGCGCCGATAATATCCTCAATGCACAACTCGTTGTATAGCCCGGTGTTACGCGCGTCCCAGCGCTCAAGGTCCATGGGGACGGTGAACATGGCGACGGCCGTATCCCGCGCCCGGCATAAATAGGTCTTCGCGTCGCAGGTCAGGGGCATAACCGGAAAATCCCGCTTGATTCGGTACATGTTGTAGTACATAAGGGCGATGTGGGGATAATCGTAAATACGCCAGATATGCAGTTTCCCGCGCAAGCCGGGATCGTTACTCTCGCGGTTCTGTTTCCAGTCGGGGATGCCGTAGATGGCGTAAGGGTAATCCTCTTCCTCCGTGCGTTGCAGCCCACCCCAGACAAACTTTTCCACGTAGAGATCGAGGGCTGCGGCCTGTCCCGCGTCGGGGTATTCTGCGAGCTTGCCGGACAAAAAAGCCGGTTTGGACAGCCCCGGATCGTCGCAGCTTACCTCATATATGCGCCAGCCCCCGATTTTATCGTAATTATCCGGCCCAAGCAGAGCCCCTGTCTCGTTATTCCATTCGGCCAATAGACCGCAATACCACAAAGACGGGTCTTTGTACTGATGGGCTGCTATAAAAGCCCCGCGTTTTTGGATGAGGGTTTTAATATCCTGGGTAACGAAAAACACCGCCTCCGTCCAGCGGCGGCCTTGATCATAGCGGAATACCAGCCTGTTTTCACCCAGCTTGTTAAGCCGGAACCTGAATATCTCCTTGTCACGGGAAACCGGCTCCGCGTCCTCCGGAAATTTCACTTCCAAATCGTCCCAGCGGCTTTTTGCCGAAAGGGTAACGAGACTTTTGGCGGGAACGGTAAGCCCCGGCGCGGCGTCAATGTCAATCAGGCCGTTTTCCGCAATCAGCCTTCGGGCGTCGTCATTGTCCCGCGCCCATACATAGCGGAACACGTGGGTAACGCTCTCGCCCGGATCAAGCGCCAGTGAAGAACCCGGCGTGGGCATGCGTCTTTTCCCGGCCTTCTTTACAGCTTCCGCCGATAGCGTGTACGCCGTATAGACGTTGGCCCTGGATTTCGATTTTCTCTCCTGCTCGAAGTATTCCAGTGAAGTACCGTCCTCGGGAATGACCAGCAGATAAGGTCCCTGGCCGTCACAGCGGACAAACAGGAGGCGGGAGCCGTGGCCGGATATGAAATGATGGCCGATTACCTTGTCGGACGCGCCCTCGCCGAATCTGAACTCCGTGTTGCTGTGGAACCTGTACCCGGTGTCCATAAGCCTGACCGGCGTCCCGGAAGTATTTTCTATCCTCACCCTGTGTATGAGGGCTTCACCTTTTAACTCAAAGGAAACTTCCACGGCCAGCGGCCCCGTTTCGCAGGAAGCCCTGTAATAGCCGCAACGGTTAGAATAACGCGGTGCTTCGGCCTTCCACTCGGTTTCAGGGCAAAGAACCGTCCGCTCAAGATGACCGTCCCGCTCCCAGGCCAGGTCCATGTCCGCAAAAGTCTCTCCCGGCAGGATAAACCGGGTCTCCTGCCGGCCTGTCTGACTGGGCCCCGGCTGTATGGATAGAAGCGATCCGCCGCTTAGGTGCGTATTGAAGTATCTGTCCGCGAATTGATAGACAAGCTTCTCTTTTTCGTTCTCCATCGCCTATTCTTTTACCGCGCCTATGGTAATGCCGCTGATGAAGTACTTCTGAAAGAAGGGGTACACGCAGATGATGGGGATGGTGACGATCATCGTCGTGGCCGCCCTTACGGAAAGTGTGGTCAGCTTACGCATGGCCTCCTGCTGCTGCTGGTCGAGAAGGAGCCTCGCGGCCGCTTCCCTTTCCAGCAAGATGCGGCGCAGGAAAACCTGCAGTGTGTCCCATTGCCCGCCGGGGTTGTAGATTATGGTGTCGAACCAGGCGTTCCAATGCCCGACGGCGGTCATGATGCTGACGGCGGCGATAACGGGCAGGCACATGGGCAGAATGATGCTGAAGTATATCCTGAAATCCCCCGCGCCGTCTATCCTTGCCGATTCCATCAGCGACGCCGGCAAACCGTATATATACGAAGCTATGAGCAGCATGTTGAAAGCGTTGAATATGCCGGGCAGCCAGTAGATCGTGAATGTGTTCGTCAACCCAAGATTGACAATCAATAAATAGTACGGGATCATGCCGCCGCTGAAATACATGGTGGCGATAAAAGCGACGCGCACAATGCGGCGGCCCGAAAAGCCCCGCACGGTAGTCACGTAAGCCAGCAGACCTGAGCATAGCACGTTTGTTGCCGTCCCCACCACTACGCGGGCTACCGAATTGAAAAGGCCCCGCCCCAGGCTGCTGCTTCTGAGCATATATTGGTAGTTGGCAAGCGTCCACTCCCTGGGCCAGAAGTACAACCCGCCCATTACGGTATCGGTGCCTTCGTTGAGGGAGATTACAAGCTGGTTCCAGAAGGGGTAGATCATTATGAACACAAACCCCAGCATTAAAGTCACGTTGATCACGTCAAAGGCCTTGCCCAACGGCCCGTTCCTCAAATACGGCGCTATATTGTTCCTTTTCGGCATACCGGTTCCTCTTACAATATAGAGATTTCGCTGACTCTTTTCGAAATATAATTCGTGGTAATAACCAGCGCAAATCCGATGACGGATTTCAGGAAGCCAACGGCTACGGCAAACGAATAGCGGCCAAGGGAGATACCGTAACGATACACATAGGTGTCCACTACCTCATACACGTCCCTTGTGATGGGCGTACCCAAAAGCAACTGGTACTCAAAGCCCGTGTTCAACAAGTTGCCGATTCCCAAAATAAAAAGCAGTACGATAGTGGGCCGGATACCGGGCAGCGTAATATGCCAAACCCTGCCGAACCGGCCCAATCCGTCCACCGCCCCGGCCTGGTACAGCTCCTGATCCACGCCGGAAATAGCCGAGAGGTAAATAATTGCCGACCAGCCCACATTTTTCCATATATTGGCGATTAACATAATCCACCAGAACAGATTTGAGCTGTTCAGGAACGGTATCGCCGATTGGGTAAGGCCCAATTTTTGCAGAACTTCGTTTATAGTCCCGTTGGCGGCCAGGAGGGTAGTCATAATACTGGCCACGACCACCCATGACACAAAGTAGGGCATGTAGGATATCGTCTGCACCACACGCTTGAAGAGCTTATGCCTGATTTCATTCAGCAGCAGCGCGAACACGATGGGAGCTGCAAAGCCTATGGACAGGCCCAGGCCGCTGATAACCAGCGTGTTCCTCAGAATCCTCATGAAATCAGGCAGCGAAAAGAATTCCCTGAAATAGCGCAGCCCAACAAAATCCAGATTGAAGAACGATCGCCCCGGTATGTAATTAAAAAACGCCGTGACAAGACCCGCCATGGGCACATAGGCGAAGATAAACAGCCAAATCAATGCGATACCGCTGATCAGCCAGAGCGTTTTTTCCCGCTTGAATCGTTTGACTATCCTGTTGACAAGTTGCGGCATGGTTCCACCCTGGAGACAGACACCTGTCCGATCATAGGGACAGACATCCTTGATGTCTGTCCCTATGCAAAGTTACCTGCCGCTCATCCTGGCGGCCGTGGTTCTGTATGATTCCGCATAGAAAGCTTCCAGATCCGCAAGGCCCAGGCGCTCGGCGGCGGCCAGGGCGTTGTTGAAGGCCTGTATACAGGCCGCTTCCGTGGAAGCGGTCATGATGTTTGCCCACCAGGTGGGAAGGCTTTCGAGTATGCTTTGACGCGTCATGGTTACTCTGGCTTCCGGGTCAAAGGAGGTGGTGTATAGTATTGTATCGAAGGGCGGCGCGTAGTAGAATCCCCAACTGATTTTAACGCCTTCGTCGGAGAAAGAGCCGTCCACCGGGTTCACCGGCCAGTAGTCGAAGATAGAGACCCTGTCAACGCGCGGATCGATCTTGTCGAACACGGAACGCCCGTCGGACCTGAGCCAGCCCGCGCAAGCCCCTATGGTGTAGATGTTGCCGCCGTGGCGCTCTTTGGTATCGTGGAAGTACAGGTTTTTCTGGTCCACGTTCAATATCTGGTCGTTGATTATCCACATGCCGTTATCGGCTATATGCCAGTTGTTTGTTGTGGCAGGCGGCCCCCACCCGGCTATCATGTTGCCCAGCTCGCTGGCGCACCAGTTGATGTAGGCCAAAACTGCTTCTATCTGGGTGCATTTATCGGTGATGATGACGCGGTAATTGCCAAGGAAGTTACTGGTCAAAAGGCGCGTATCGTCCAGGGTAAGTCCGGGGCCGTGTATGGATACGTTCATGAAACGCTGGCCTATAGTGTAATTGGGGTCTTCCACGGACCAGATCTCGTGACCTCCTACCCAGGCGTACCACCAGGTCCCCAGGTTGCCTATCACCCTGTGTGTTGACTGTTTGGAGATGTAGTCTTCGTACGTTGTGCTGAGATAGTCAGGGTCGATCATGCCCTCGCGCCACAGTTTATTAAACCAAAGGCTTATTTCCCTGCCCTGTGGTGTGCGCAGCCAGTACTGGAAGGAGCCGTTGGGCATATGCAGGTAGTTGTCGCCGGTAAAGCCGTATGCCGCCAGCATCGCCCTCAGCATGGCCACGCCCTGGTCGCCTGAGCCGTTGGTGGCGGTAATGGCGTAGGTCTTTTCGCCGCTCGGGGAGGTGGGATGGTTTGCCAGAACCGCTTTCAGCGTTTGGTAATATTCCTCGGGAGTACGGTAGATATCGGTTAAACCCAATTCCTGCCAGTAGTCGTGGCGTATGCCGAAATCAAAGCCGGCTACGTTGACATTGTCGCCCCAGCCGTTGGGCAGCTTGTACAACTTCCCGTCATCGGTCTTCAGCATGTTGAGGTAATCGCCCACACGACGGGTCAAATTGGGTATCAAATGCAGATAAGGGGTCAGGTCCACCGCACGCCCCTGGGAGGCGAATCTGTTGGCCATTTCGTCGGTCATGCCGACGATAACCCCGGGATAGGAGCCGTCCGCAAGCATCAGGTTAAGCCGCTCGTCCATGGGATTGGCGTAGATCTGCCAGTCCATGACGATGTTCATGTTATCCAGCAGCCATTT